>Ga0209172_10000974_pt1 | contig 68994 bp, 71 predicted proteins | sample LarsenN4metaG_FD_184113 | JGI IMG/M metagenome (GOLD analysis project Ga0209172, IMG submission 184113) | Hot spring sediment bacterial and archeal communities from British Columbia, Canada, to study Microbial Dark Matter (Phase II) - Larsen... ...
CGGGGAGGTATCGGAGGGGGCGTCTGGCCCCCGACCGTGTGGCGCAGCGGGAGGACGGGGACGGTGGTGGCCCGCCGCGCGAACCGGGGAGGTATCGGAGGGGGCGTCTCGCCCCCTCCGATGTTCAATGATCGGCGCGAGGGTTCCGCGGCTCGAGGACCGCCGCCTCCTCACGGGACAGGGCCGCTTCGTCGCCGACCTCGCGCTGCCGGGCATGCTCCACGCGGCGTTCGTGCGCTCGCCCCACGCCCACGCCCGCCTCGCCGCGCTCGACGTCTCCCGCGCGATCGCCGCCCCGGGGGTGGCGGCGGCGCTGACCGGCGACGACCTGGCGGCCGACGCGCCGCCGCTGCGCGCTCCGTCGCGCATGCGCGACCACGTCGCCACCGACTTCCCCGCGCTCGCCCGCGGCAAGGTCCGCCATGCCGGCGAGGCGGTCGCGGTCGTCGTCGCCGACAGCCGCTACGCCGCCGAGGACGCGGCGGAGTGGGTCGACGTCGCGTACGAGGCGCTGCCCATCGTCGAGGACGCCCGGACGGCGCTCGCCGCCGGGGCCCCGCTGGTCCACGAGGAGGCCGGGACGAACCGCCTGCTCGCGCGCGCCTTCAGCCGCGGCGACGTCGCCGCGGCCTTCGGCGACGCGGCGGTCGTCGTCGGAGACCGCTTCCGCTTCCACCGCCACGCGGGCGTCGCCATGGAGAACCGCGCGTGCGTGGCCGACTGGCGGGCGGGGTCGCTGACGCTCTGGTCGTCGACGCAGATCCCCGGCATCGCGCGCGACGCGCTCGCCGGGCTCCTGGGGCTCCCGTCGCACCGCGTGAGGGTCGTCGCGCCCGACGTCGGAGGCGGCTTCGGCGTGAAGACCGTGCTGTACCCCGAGGAGATCGTCGTCTGCGCGCTGGCGCGCCGGCTGGGGACCGCCGTGAAGTGGGTCGGCGACCGGCGCGAGGACCTCCTGACGAGCACGCAGGCGTGGGACGAGGCGATCGACGCCGAGATGGCCCTCGACGCCGGCGGGCGGATCCTCGGCCTCCGGGCGCGGATCGTGGCCGACATCGGCGCCTACTCGGTCTATCCGTGGACGGCGAGCATCGAGGTCATCCAGGTCGCGAGCTTCCTGCCCGGGCCCTATCGCGTCGAGCACTACCTGGCCGAGGCGCTCGGCGTGGCGACGAACAAGGCGCCGATGGGGCCGTACCGCGGCGTCGGCCGGCCGGTGTCGGTGTTCGTCATGGAAGGGCTGCTCGACCGCGGCGCCCGGCGGCTCGGCCTGGACCCGGCCGAGGTGCGGCGCCGCAACCTGATCCGGCCGGAAGACCTGCCGTACCGGTCGGCCTCGGGGATCGTCTGGGACTGCGGGAGCTTCGTCGAGTCGCTCGAGACCGCGTGCGAGACGGCCGGCTACGCCGCGCTCCGCGCAGAGCAGGCGCGCGCGCGCGAGGCCGGGCGGTCGCTGGGCATCGGGCTCGCGTGCTACGTCGAGCTGACGGGCGTGGGGTCCGCGATCCCCGTCTCGCCGGGAGCCGACGTCGCCACCGGGACGGAGGGCGCCACGGTGCGCGTCGAGCCCGACGGCACCGTGGTGGCGGCCTTCGGCCTGGCCTGCCACGGGCAGGGTCACGAGACCACGCTGGCCCAGGTCGTCGCCGCCGAGCTCGGCGTGGCCGTCGACAGCGTGCGGGTGGTGCACGGCGACACCGGCGCCGGCCCGCACGGCACGGGCACCTACGCGAGCCGCAGCGCCGTCCTCGGCGGCGGCGCCGCGACGCTCGCCGCGCGCGCCGTCCGCGACAAGGCGCTCGCGATCGCGGCCCACCTGCTCGAGGCCGACGCCGGCGACCTGGAGCTCGCCGGCGGGCGCGTCGCGGTGCGCGGGGCGCCGGGGCGCGGCCTCGCTCTCGCCGCCATCGCCGCCGCGGCGTACGGCGGCCGGAAGCGGCTGCCCGACGGCCTCGAGCCGGGGCTCGAGGCCACGCGGTTCTACGACCCGTATCTCGGCACCGCCTCCAACGCCACGCACCTGGCGGTCGTGGAGGTCGACCCGGCGACGGGGGCGGTCGGCATCCTCCGCTACCTCGTCGTCGAGGACTGCGGCCGCATCATCAACCCGCTGGTCGTCGACGGCCAGGCCGTCGGCGGCGTCGTGCAGGGGATCGGCGCGGCGCTGCTCGAGGAGGTGGTGTACTCCGGCGGCCAGCTCGTCACCGGCAGCCTGGTCGACTACCTCGTGCCCACCGCCTGTGAGGCGCCGAGGATCGACGTCGTGCACCTCGAGCGGCCGTCGCCGACGACGCTCGGAGGGTTCAAGGGCGTGGGCGAGGGGGGGACGATCGGGGCGCCGGCGGCGATCGCCGGCGCCGTCGCCGACGCGCTGGCGCCCCTCGGGGTCGAGGTGGCGGAGTTGCCGATCACGCCCGAGCGGCTGTACCGTCTCCTGGCGAGAGGGAAAGGAGCGTCGCCATGATCATGCGGGCGTTCGTGGGAGCAGTGGCCGTGGTGCTGGCCGTCGTCGCCGCCGCGCCGGCGGAGGCGCAGGCGCCGATCCGGATCGGCGAGATCAACTCGTTCAGCGGCATCGGCGCGCCGTTCACGGGCCCGTACCGTCAGGCCGTCGAGATGGCGGTCGAGGAGGTGAACGCGAAGGGCGGCGTGCTCGGACGGCGCGTGGAGGTCGTCTTCCGCGACGACAAGGGCCAGCCGGCCGAGGCCGTGAAGCACGCCCAGGAGCTGGTGGCGGGTGAGAAGGTGGCCCTCATCAGCGGCACGTTCCTGTCCAACGTCGGGCTCGCGGTCTCCGACTGGGCGCGCCAGAACCGGACGCTCTTCGTCGCCGCCGAGCCGCTGACCGAGGCGCTCACATGGTCGAAGGGGCACGACCACGTCTTCCGCGTCCGCCCGAACACCTACCAGCAGGGCCGGATGCTCGCCGAGAAGGCGGCGAAGACGAAGTACCAGAAGTGGGCCACGATCGGGCCGAACTACGAGTACGGCAAGCGCGCCTGGGAGACGTTCCGCGACCGGCTGAAGCAGCTCAAGCCCGACGTCCAGGTGGTCGGCGAGCACTGGCCGACGCTGGGCAAGCTGGAGGCGGGGCCGTTCGTCACGGCGATCCTGAACCAGAACCCCGACGCGCTCTACGTGTCGCTGTTCGGCAGCGACTGGCTCGCATTCGTGCGGGAGGCGCAGAAGCGGGGCCTGTTCCAGAAGATGTTCGTGGTGGGCATCCTGCTCGGCGAGCCGGAGTACATCGACCCGCTCAAGACCGAGGCGCCCGAGGGGATGCTGGTGACCGGCTATCCCTGGTACGACATCGAGATCCCCGCCCACAAGGAGTTCGTGGCGCGCTTCCAGAAGCGCTACGACCGGAACCCCGTGCTGGGCTCGCTGGTCGGCTACATCACGTACCTGTCGATCTTCGAGGCGATCCGCAAGGCGGGCGGCACCGAGACCGACAAGCTCGTGGCCGCGTTCAAGGGGCTCAAGGTCGAGACCCCGATCGGGCCGATCAGCTTCCGCGCCGTCGACGGCCAGTCGACGATGGGCGCCTGGGTCGGCACGACCCGCGTCGATCCGAAGCGCGGCGTCGGCATCATGGTGAACCACGAGTACGTCCCGGGCGACGCCGTGCTGCCCACGCCGGAAGAAGTGCGCAAGATGCGCGCCGGCGGCTGAGAGGTCGCGCGGCCGGGACGGCGAGGCCCCGGGGGCGGCCCGGGGCCGCCCCGCGCCGCGGCGTCGCCGCTTCCGATGAGCCGATCGCACTGACGTGGCGCCGTCCCTGATCCTCGTCCAGCTCCTGTCGGGGCTGGCGCACGCGATGGTCCTGTTCCTGATCGCGTCCGGCCTCTCGCTGATCTTCGGCGTCACGCGGATCGTCAACTTCGCCCACGGCTCGTTCTACATGCTGGCCGCCTATCTCACCTACACGCTGGCGGCCGCGCTGCCGCTCGGCGGCGCGTCGTTCTACACGGCGGTCGTCCTCGCCTCGCTGGCCGTGGGGCTGATCGGGCTCGTGATCGAGGTCGGGCTGCTCCGGCGCGTCTACCGGGCGCCCGAGCTCTACCAGCTGCTGCTCACGTTCGCGCTCGTGCTGGTCATCGCCGACCTGGTCGCGTTCTTCTGGGGGCGCGAGAACAAGACGGGCCCCACGGCGCCGGGGCTCGAGGGCACCGTCCGCGTCGCGGGCCAGCTGTTCCCGACGTACGACCTCGCGCTGATCGCCGTGGGGCCCGCCGTCGCGCTGGGCCTCTGGTGGCTCTTCTACCGCACGCGCTGGGGCGTCCTGATCCGCGCCGCCACGCAGGACCGCGAGATGGTGGCGGTGCTCGGCGTGGACCAGCGCCGGCTCTTCACCTCGGTCTTCGTCCTGGGCTCGGCGCTCGCGGGCCTCGGCGGCGCCCTCCAGGTGCCCCGCCAGGCCCTCACCAACGTGATGGACACGACGATCATCACCGAGGCGTTCGTCGTCGTGGTCGTCGGCGGCATGGGCTCGGTGCCGGGCGCCCTGCTCGCCGCCGTCCTGATCGGCGTCGTCGACGCGTTCGGCGTGCTGTTCCTGCCGCGCGCCTCGCTCGTGATGATGTTCGTGGTCATGGCGGTGGTGCTGATCGTCCGGCCCTGGGGGCTGCTCGGCCGCCCCGAGGTCGCCCCGCGGGGGGCGGGCGGCGCCTTCGCCGGGGAGACGCGCGCCGGGCTGCCGGCGGCCGTGGCCCTCGGCGTCCTCGCCGCGCTCGTGGCGGCGCCGCCGCTCCTGCCCACGTTCTACGTGTGGGTCCTCGTCGAGGTCCTGGCGTTCGCGCTGTTCGCGTCGAGCCTGCACCTGCTCATGGGGTCCGGCGGGATGGTGTCGTTCGGCCACGCCGCGGTCTTCGGGCTCGGCGCCTACGGCGCCGCCCTCCTCATGCAGCGCGCGGGGGCGCCCATGCCGCTGGCGTTCGCCGCCGCGCCGGCGGTGGCCGCCGTGGGCGCGGCCGTCATCGGCTTCTTCTGCGTCAGGCTCAGCAGCATCTACTTCGCGATGCTGACGCTCGCGTTCGCCCAGATCGTCTACGCGATCGTCCACCAGTGGTACGACGTGACCGGCGGCGACAACGGCCTGCTCGGCATCTGGCCCTCCCGCTGGCTCGCCGACCCGCTGCGCTACTACTACGTGGCGCTGGCCGCGTGCGCCGGCGGCATCGCGCTCCTCGGCGCCGTCGGGCGCGCGCCGTTCGGCCTCACGCTCCGCGCGATCCGCGACCACGCGCGGCGGGCCGAGGCGTCGGGGATCGACGTGCGCGCCCACCAGTGGGTCGCCTTCGTGGTCGCCGGCTTCTTCGGGGGCCTGGCCGGGGCGACGTTCGTCTTCCTCAAGGGCAGCGTGTTCCCCACGTACGTGAGCGTCCCGATGTCGGTCGAGCCGCTGGTCATGGTGCTGCTGGGCGGCGTGCACGCCTTCGCCGGCGCGCCGGTCGGCGCGGCCACCTACAAGCTCCTCGACACCGTGGTCACCCGCTACACCGAGTACTGGCAGCTCGTGCTGGGGACGATCCTGGCGCTGCTGGTGCTCGCGTTCCCGCGCGGCATCCTCGGCGTCCTGCCCGAGCGCCGCCGTGGCTGAGGACGCCGTCCTCCGCGTCCGCGACGTGCGGAAGGCCTTCGGCGGCGTCCGCGCCGTCGACGGCGTGAGCTTCGCGCTGCCGCGCGGCGAGATCCGCGCGCTCATCGGCCCCAACGGCGCGGGCAAGTCCACGTTCTTCAACATCCTCACGGGCCAGCTCCGGGCGGACGGCGGGGACGTGGAGGTCGAGGGCCGCCGGGTGACCGGCCTGCCGCCCCACGCCATCGCGCGGCTCGGCGTGGCGCGCACCTTCCAGATCACGGCGACGTTCGCCACGCTGACCGTGCGGGAGAACGTCCAGGTCGCGAGGCTCGCGCGGACGGGACGCAGCCGCGCGCTGCTCGCCCCGGCGGGCCGGCTCGAGGCCGGGCGGGCGGAGTCGCTGCTCGCGCAGGTCGGTCTCGCCGACCAGGCCGGGCGGACCGCCGGGGTCCTGGCCTACGGCGACCTGAAGAAGCTCGAGCTGGCGATCGCGCTGGCGAGCGACCCCGCCCTGCTGCTGCTCGACGAGCCGACGGCGGGGATGGCGCCGGCCGAGCGCGGGGCGCTCATGGCGCTCACGGCGACGATCGCGCGCGAGCGAGGGCTCACGGTGCTGTTCACCGAGCACGACATGGACGTCGTGTTCTCGGTCGCGGAGCGGGTCATGGTCCTCCACCAGGGCCGGATCATCGCCGACGGCGCCCCGAAGGACGTGCGCGCCAACCGCGAGGTGCAGGCCGTCTACCTCGGCGAGGACGGCTGATGCTCGAGCTGCGCGACGTCCACGCCGTGTACGGTCGGAGCCAGGTGCTCTACGGCGTGACGCTGGGCGCGCGGGAGGGCGAGGTCGTCACGCTGCTCGGCCGCAACGGCGCCGGCAAGTCGACCACGCTCAAGGCCGTCGCCGGGCTGGTCCACGTGACGCGCGGCGACGTCGTCTTCCGCGGCCGCTCGCTGCTCGGCCTGCTGCCGCACGAGATCAGCCGCCTCGGCGTCGGCTTCGTCCCCGAGGACCGCCGGATCTTCGCGGACCTGACGGTCCGGGAGAATCTGATGGTCGGCGAGCGGGGGACGGGGCCGCGGCGATGGACCGAGGAGCGGGTGTTCGCGCTGTTCCCGCAGCTCGCGCCCCTCGCCGGGCAGCGGGGCGGCAGCCTCTCCGGCGGCGAGCAGCAGATGCTCACGATCGCGCGCACGCTCGTGACCGACCCCGCGCTGCTGCTGCTCGACGAGCCGTCCGAGGGGCTGGCGCCGGTCGTCGTCAGGGCGCTCGGCGACACGATCGCGGCGCTCAAGCGGGAGGGCCTGACGATCGTGCTCTCCGAGCAGAACGTGAAGTTCGCGCGCCGGCTCGCCGACCGCGCCTACATCATCGAGAAGGGCGTCATCCGGTTCGAGGGGCCGATCTCGGCGCTCGACGCCGACGAGGCGCTCCGCCGGGCGTACCTCGGCGTATGACGGCCGCGCCCGTCGACCTGAGGATCGACGGCGCCGACTGGCTGCTGACGCTCGACCGCGGCCGCCGCATCCTCCGGGACGCCGCGGTCGCGGCGCGGGACGGCGTGATCGTGGCCGTCGGCCGCACCGCGGAGGTGGCGGCCGCCCATCCCGCGCGCCGGGTCGTCGACGCCCGCGGCATGGTCGTCACGCCGGGCCTCGTCGACGGCCACATCCACACGACGTTCGCCATGAGCCGCGGGCTCGCCGACGAGGTGGGCAGCCGGCGCTTCCTCTTCGAGCGCATGTACCCGTACGAGGCCGCGCTCGACGAGGACGACGCGCGGGTGGCCGTCGAGCTGGCGGTGCTGGAGCTGCTCGGCAACGGCGTGACGACGTTCATCGACGCCGGCAACTACCAGCCGCACGTCACGGCCGAGGTCGCCGGGCGGGCCGGCGTCCGCTGCGTGGTCGCGCGGTCGACGTTCGACGTCACGCGCTCTGCGATGGGACGGCTGCCGGCGGCGTTCATCGAGACCACCGGCGAGGCGCTCGAGCGCGCCGAGGCCGCCGTGACGGCCCTGCACGGCGCGCACGGCGGGCGGGTCCACGCGTGGTTCCAGTTCCGCGGCCTCAACAACTCGACCGACGCGCTCATCGTCGGCCTCAAGCGGCTGGCCGACCGCCACGGCGTCGGCGTCCAGGCCCACGCGTGCTTCGCGCGCGACACCATGACGTCGTCGCTGGAGCGGCACGGCGTGACGGAGATCGAGCGGCTGGCCCGGCTCGGGGCCCTCGGGCCGAACGTCCTGCTGGTGCACTGCGGGTGGGCGACCGACCTCGAGCTCGAGCTGCTGCGGCGGCACGACGTGAAGGTGGTCGCCGCGCCGTCCTCGAGCCTCCACAACGCCTACGGGAACATCGTCCGCGGCCACGTGCCCGAGCTGCTCGAGGCAGGCGTCGCCGTCGGCCTCGGATCCGACCACGCCTCCTCGGGCATCGTGGATCTGTGCCAGGAGATGTTCCTGCTGGCCGGCGGCTACAAGGAGACCCGCGAGGACGCCGCCACGCTGCCGCCCGAGCGGGTCGTCGAGATGGCCACCGTCCTGGGCGCCCGGTGCGCGCTGCGCGATGACGAGATCGGCGCGCTCGAGCCCGGGCGCCGCGCCGACCTGGTGCTGTTCGACGCCGCGCGACCGGAGTGGCAGCCGCTCTACAATCCCGTCGCCAACCTCGTCTACAGCGCGACGGGGCGCAGCGTGCACACCGTGATCGCCGACGGCAGGGTGGTCGTCGAGGGCGGGCGCGTGCTGACGCTGGACGCGGCGGCGATCGTGGAGGCGGCCCGCACGCGGGCGCCGGCGATTCTGGAGCGCACGGGGCTCGGGGCCGCCGCGGCCCCGCGGTGGCCGGTGACGTGAGAGAGCCCGGGCGTCGCCGGAAGGCTCCAGCGATTCCCGCGGAAGACGTCGACGACGACACGCCGCCGGGCGCGGCCGTGAATCAGGTCCGCGACGATCAGTGGCGTGGCCGGGCGAGGAGAGGGCGCAGCCTGGCCGACGCCTCGCGCTCGGCGACCTCGAGGGCCTCAAGGACCGCCGCGCGGCAGGCCTGGACGAACCTCGCGCCGACCGGCGAGCTGGCGAACCGCACGGCCTCTTCCAGCTCGGCGTCCGGGACCTCGAGGTAGGCGAAGAGCATCTGGGTCACCAGCCAGAACCTGAGCCCGTCGCCGGCGCGATCCGGCCCCTCGTCGTCGTCGGCGGAGGCCGCCGCTGGCGCTTCGAGGGCCGGCCGGAGCACCCGGTCGAGCCCCGTGCGGAGCGCCCGCATCACCTCGAGCTGGAACGCCGCGTGGCCGCCCGCGCGCTCCAGGGCGTGGACCAGCGCGAGCCGGCGGGACGGGGGCATCGCGTCGGGCAGCCGGCCGACGAAGGCGAGGTACTGCTGGCGCCGCTCGGGGCTCCGCGCGTCGTCGCGCAGCTCGTGGAGCTTCTTCGAGAGCGGCGACCTCATCCAGGCCAGGACCGGCTCGACGTCGCCGGGCGGCAGGTGACGCATGAGGGCCCGGGCGACGGTGACGACGAGCGCGTCGCCGGCGTAGGCGCGCGTGACGACCCCGCGCGCCGCCGGCACGGCGCGCAGCTGCCAGGCGCGGCGGCCGGACTCCTCGCGCGCCTGGGCGGCGATGTGGTCCACGTAGCGGACGATGCCGGCGAGCTGGAGGATCTCGGCGGCGACCGGATCGATCCGCGCGGCGAGCGCCGGAGCGGGCTCGGACGGCCGCGCCGGCGCGGCGGCGCGGGGCCGCTCGGGACGGCGCTCCGCCGCCGGCGGGGCGGCCGGCCGGGGCGGCGTCACCGGCGGAGGCGTCGGGGGCGGCGGCGCGGGGTCGTCGGCGGCGCGGCGCTGGCCCTGCGGCGGGCTGTCCGAGTAGTGGACGTTGCCGCGCTCGTCCACCCAGCGGTAGAGCTTCGCGTCGGCGGGCGCGGGGGCGAGGATGGCCGTTGCCAGGAGCGCGAGCGCGAGGCCGGCGCGCCTCATGGCCGCGCGAGCCGCTCGAGCGCCACGGCGTCGGCCGTCCGGCCGGCGGCGCGGAGCCTCGTCGCCAGCGACAGCAGGTAGTCGCCGTCGCCGGGGTAGTGGCGGACGTGGGCCTCGGCGTGCGCGCGCACGTCACTCCAGCGGCCCTCCTCGACGAGCGCGGCGATGAGCGTCTTCCGGGTCGCCGCCGCGGCCGGCAGCGCTTCGAGGATCTGCTCCGACTGCCGCCGGGTGTCGATCGCGATGGCCTGGACCCACGGGATGCCGAGGAGGCCCCGGTGGACCTCGACCCGGAGGGGGAGGCCGGCGTTCGCGCTGTCCGGCCAGAGCTGGTCGCGCGCCGGGATGAGCAGGACGCGCTCGACGCCGCGCTCCGTCAGCAGCTCGGCCGAGGCGTGCCGGCCGAGGCCGAAGGGCAGCCGGATGCTGGAGATCGATCGCAGCGTCGCCGGCCGATACGTCGGCGGCGACGGGTCGAACGCGCCGTTGTACGCGAGGACGGTCCCGGCCAGGCAGTACGCGAGCAGGACGCCGACCACGACGCGGTCGAGCAGTCGCGCGAGGGAACGGACCGCGCGGATCCGGAGCACGGTGGCGTCCAGGATCTGCAGGAGCAGGATCCATGCGGTGACGACCGCGCCGATCGTGAAGATCGCGACCAGCGCGAGCCCGGAGAGCCCGGCCGCGCTCTCGAGCGCCCGCCGGCTCACGGGATCCTGGAGCGGCGCCCCGGCGGCCGCGCGGAGCACGGGCGTGATGAGGCTCAGGATCGCGAGGTCGACGGCGCCCAGCAGGATGAAGTTCGTCCCGTGGGGCGCCAGCGGCCGCAGCGGCGCGGGCGGCGTCGTCGTGGCGATCCGGTGGACGACGAGGAGCACGCTGAGCGCGAACAGCGCCAGCCCCGCGTGCCCGAAGGCCGCGTACCAGGCGCCCGGCAGCCGGTACGCGCCGGCCACGCCGTGGAAGTGCAGGACGAGCGCGGAGAGGATGGCGGCGCTCGGCACGCGCGTGCGGAGGAGCCGGCGGACCAGGTCGAGGACGCTCATCGCGCGCTCCGCCCCCGCCTCAGCTCCGCCGCCACGCGACGGTGGCCGGCCGCCCGGTCGGCGTCGCCGAGCGCCTCGGCGGCGCGCGCGAGCCCCTCGTGAGCGGCGGCCATCCCGGGATTGCGCGCGAGCGCCTGCTCCATGAGCGCGGCCATCGTCCGGGCGTCGCCGAACTCGCGCAGGACCAGCCGCTCCACCGGGCGGGCGTAGAACGGGTCGTCGGGCGCGGCCTCGAGCGCGGCCCGCGCCATCCGGTAGGCGAGGACGGGGTCCTGCAGCATGAGCGCCTGGGTGGCCGCCCAGCGGTACGCCTCGGCGTGACGGGGATCGATCGCGAGCGCGCGCTGGAGGGCCGCGAGCGCGTCGGCGTGGTGGCCGCGCTTGTCGAGGATGACGCCGATGGTGAGCCAGGCGTCGGCCGGCCGGTCGCCGGTGTCGATCGCCCGCCGGGCATAGCGCATCGCGACCTCGCCCTGCGCCTCGTCGAAGATCCTCAGGTAGCGGTGGAGGTGCGCGAGCAGGCACAGCGGAGGCTGGACGTCGCGCCGCGCGGCGAGGGCCCCGGCCGCCTCCATGATCCGGTAGACGATGGTGGGGCGGCCGCCGGCGTCGCCGTGGCGCAGCGCCCGGTTCATCGCGTCGATGGCGCGTCCCGTCTCGCCCGCGTGGGCGAGCGCCACGGCGGAGAGCAGCAGGGCGTCCACGTGATCGGGGCGCGCGACAGCGCGGCGGCGAACCACGGCATGGCGCGCCCCGGCGAGCCGCGGTCCAGCTCGACCTCGCCGAGCGTCACCAGCGGCTCCACCGCGGACGGCACCAGCGTGAGCGCCGTGCGCGCGCGGCGGACGGCCCCGTCGAGGTCGCCGGCGGCGACGGCCCAGATGCCCCACACGTCGTTCTCGTAGCCGGGGGGCGGCCACGCGCGCTGGGCGTCGCGGGCGGCGCGCGCGGCCGCCGCGTGGTCGCCCTGCAGGTAGGGCACCAGGGCGCGGATGCCCGACGGCGTCGGCCTGAAGAACGGCAAGCGCAGCGTGCCGAGCGACCGGTAGGCGAGGCCCCAGAGGCCCATCACCGCCAGCGCGAGGCCGAGGACGGTCAGCCGGCGCCACATATCCGCTTGACGTCCTCCCAGTCGTGACCGGGCAGGAGCGGCCGCACGCCGCCGCCGCGCTCGCGGGCGAGCGCCGTCAGGGCTGCGACGCGGTCGCGGGTCGGCGGGTGCGTGCTGAGATGGCGCAGGATGCCCTCGTCCGGCGCCCGGTCCATCGGCTCGAGGACCCGCGCGTAGAACGCCACCATCGCCCAGGGGTCGATCTCCGCGTCCACCAGCATCGCGAGTCCCCCGGCGTCGGCCTCGTCCTCGGCACGCCGGCTGTAGCGGAGGGCGGTGACCACGCGCGCGCCCTCGAGGGCGAAAGCGAGCATCGCGCTGACGTCGCCGGCGACCGCCGCGACCATCAGGCCCGTCGACGCGTGCTGGATGATCGCCCGCGTGGCGTGGCGGCGGACGACGTGCTGGATCTCGTGCGCCAGCACGCCCGCGAGCATCTCCGGGCTCTCGGTGGCCTCCAGCAGCCCGCGGAAGACGACGATCCGCCCGCCCGGCAGCGCGAGCGCGTTGACCTGCGGCGTGTCGACGACCGTGACGCGCAGGTCGTACGGCGTTCCCCGCCGGCCGACGAGCCGCGCGACGATCGCGTCGATCGCCGCCTGGCGGCGGGGGTCGGCGCAGCGCTCCTCCGGGTCGAAGAGCCGCTCGAAGACGCCGTCGCCCAGCCGCGCCTCCCACGCCGTCGGCACGAACCGGGCGGCCACGCCGGCGCCGGCGGGGATGCCCCAGAGGTAGAAGGCGACCGCCAGGCCCGCGGCGGCGAGGCCCGCGGCGACCGTGAGCGGCACGCGGAGCCGCCGGCGCCGCGGGTCGTGGAACCGGCTGCGGCGCCGCGGGGCGCGGAGCCGGAGCGTCGTGAGGATGCCGACGTCCGGGACGATCACGGTCTCGCAGTCCCGCTCGAGCCGCACCGGCTCGCCGGCGTAGGTTCCCTGGGTCTGGCGGATCTCGCTGATGGGCCATCGCCGCGTGGCGCCGTCCTCCGTGGCGATCTCGAGCGTGGCGCCCACGACGCGGAAGCTCGCGGCGCGGCGGGCCGCGGTCCTGCCGTCCAGGTAGTGGCCCCGCCAGCTCACGATCTCACCCGAGGTTCAGGTCGGCCTCGAGGAAGCCGAGGAGGCCCTCGCCCGTCGCGGCCGCCTCGCGCGGGTCCTGGCGGATCGACGCGGCGTCGAGGTCGCCGTCGAGGGCCAGGTGACGGCAGATGAAGCGGGCGTTCCGCACGGTGGCGAGCGGCCAGGCGAGACCCAGCGTGAGGGCGAGGATCAGGACGTTGGCGAGGCGCAGCCGCAGCAGGCGCCCGCCCGTGATCGTGCAGCGGAACCGGGCGCCGCGGATCGACGTGTGGTTCCAGAAGTACCGGCGCCGGGCGGCGCTGAACCAGAACCAGGCGAGGCCGAGCGTGGGCAGCGTCAGCAGGACGGCGTAGAGATAGGCCACGTACAGGTCGCGGCCGCGGCCGTCGAAGTCGAACCGCGCGCTGCCGACCCACGAGTTGCGGGTCATGAACGCGTGGCTGCGGGTGGCGAAGACCGGATAGTAGAGGCCGAGCGTCAGTCCCGTGAGGGCCGAGCCGGTCACGAAGAGCCGGACGTACTCCCACGTCGAGCCCCGGAACGAGAAGCGGATGCCGCGCCAGGACGTCCGGCCGAGCCGGTACCGGCGCGACCCGACGCGGGCGATGGGGATGAAGACCGTCACGAGCCAGTACGCGGCGAACGACATCGCCAGGGCCGGCAGCCCCTCGAGGACCAGCAGGGCCGGGCCCCACCGCAAGAAGGCGAACGGGATGCCGAAGATCACCAGGGCCTTGACGAAGCCGAGGAGCATCTCGAGCCCGGTGCCGTGGAACGCGAACCGGTCGCCGTCGAACTCCATCTGGCCGTAGAGGTGGGCGCGGACGCGCGCCTTCGCCCGGAAGTAGTAGATGCCGAGGGTGGCGAGCGTGAGGAAGACGTTGACGACGTGGATGCCGGAGAGCGACCCGGCGCGCCCGTGGAAGGTGAGGCGGGCCCTCGTGCCCACCCGGCCGTCCACCCCGATTCCCTGCGGGCCGCCGTACACGTTGTCTCCCGGGCCGCGGGTTCGAGCAAGCCGCGCGCCAGACCCACGGCCCGGCGAGACGCCGGCGTAAGTGGCGGCCAGCGCGGCACTCTTCGCCCGCGCGCCGCGGCCGCGCGGAGCGCGGTGTCGAGCGAGTGTCCGTTCCCTTCCGGCCGGGTGCCAGGCCGGCAGGCCGCGGAGCCCCAGGCGCCGACGGCCCGGCGAGCGCTCCGCTCACGGCACCGGATCTGCAACGATCCCTCGGGGAGGGTCGGATGGCAGCGACCGTTCACACGCGCCGGCTGCCGGTCGGCGCGGAGGTCCAGCCCGGCGGCGGCACGCACTTCAGGGTGTGGGCGCCGCGCGCGCGGGGCGTGGACGTCGTCGTGGAGGCGCCGGGCGCCGTCGCCGTCGCCCTGGAGCCCGAGGAGCGCGGGTACTTCTCCGGCGCCGCCGAGGGTGTCGGCGACGGCGCGCTCTACCGGTACCGGCTCGACGGACGTCACGACCTCCTGCCCGATCCGGCGTCGCGGTTCCAGCCCGACGGTCCTCACGGCGCCTCGCGGGTCGTCGATCCCGGCCGCTTCACGTGGACCGACGGGGCCTGGCGCGGGGTGCCCCTCGAGGGGCAGGTGATCTACGAGATGCACGTGGGCACGTTCACGCGCGAGGGCACGTGGCGCGCGGCCGCCCGGGAGCTGGCGGCACTGGCGCGGCTCGGCGTCACCGTGCTCGAGGTGATGCCCGTCGCCGACTTCGCCGGGAGCTTCGGCTGGGGCTACGACGGCGTCGACCTGTTCGCGCCCACGCGGCTCTACGGCGAGCCCGACGACCTCCGCCGCTTCGTCGACGAGGCGCACCGCGCCGGCCTCGCCGTGATCCTCGACGTGGTCTACAACCACCTCGGCCCGTCCGGCGCGTACCACCGCGAGTTCGCCGCCGACTACCACACCGACCGCTACGAGAACGAATGGGGCGAGGCGCTGAACTTCGACGGCGAGAACTCCGCGCCTGTGCGCGAGCTCGTCGTCGCGAACGCCGGCCACTGGATCGACGAGTACCACCTGGACGGCCTGCGCCTGGACGCGACCCAGACGATCCACGACGCGTCCGAGGACCACGTGGTGGCGGCGATCACGCGGCGGGTGCGCGAGGCGGGGGCCGGGCGGCGCACGCTCGTGATCGCCGAGAACGAGCCGCAGCAGGCGCGGATCGTGCGCCCGCCGGAGGCCGGCGGCCTCGGGGTCGACGCGGTGTGGAGCGACGACTTCCACCACGAGGCGCGCGTCGCGGCGACCGGCCGCGCCGAGGCGTACTACACGGACTACCTGGGCACGCCCCAGGAGCTGGTCTCCGCGGTCAAGCGCGGCTTCGTCTACCAGGGCCAGCGGTACCGCTGGCAGGGCAAGCGCCGCGGCACGCCGACCGGCGGCCTCTCGCCCGCGGCGTTCGTCGTCTACCTCCAGAACCACGACCAGGTGGCCAACTCCGGGCGCGGCGAGCGGCTGCACCGGCTCACGTCCCCGGGACGGTTCCGGGCGCTGACCGCGCTGCTGCTGCTCGCGCCGCAGACGCCGCTGCTCTTCCAGGGCCAGGAGTTCTGCGCGTCGGCGCCGTGGGTCTTCTTCGCGGACCACGCGCCCGACCTGGCGCGCCAGGTCTCCCGCGGCCGGCGCGAGTTCCTCGCGCAGTTCCCGAGCCTCGCGACCGAGGCGATGCGCGCGGGCATCCCCGAGCCCTCCGATCGCGCGACCTTCGAGCGCTGCAAGCTCGATCTCTCCGAGCGCGAGCGCCACGCCGAGGCGTACGCGCTCCACGCGGACCTCCTCCGGCTCCGCCGCGAGGACCCGGCGTTCCGCGCCCAGCGGGCGGGCGCCGTGGACGGCGCGGTGCTCGGCGCCGAGGCGTTCGTGCTCCGCCTCGACGGCGGCGGCGGCGATCGGCTGATCCTCGTCAACCTGGGGCGCGACTTGCCGCTCGATCCGGCGCCCGAGCCGCTGCTCGCCCCGCCGGAAGGCGGCGAGTGGACCGTGCTCTGGTCGAGCGAGGATCCGCGGTACGGCGGCTGCGGCGCGCCGCCGCCGGAGACCGAGGGCCGCTGGCGGCTGCCGGGCCACGCCGCCGTCGTGCTGGCGCCGGCTCCGCAGGGGCGGGATCCCCGGCGAGGCGGATGAGCGCGCCGCCGCGGTCCCTCGCCGGCGCCGGGATCGCCCCCGTCCGGCGGCTGCGCTGGCCCGGCGACGGGGAGGATCCCGAGCCGCTGCTCACGCGCGAGTGGCTGCTGGCCAACGGGCTCGGCGGCTACGCCGCGGGCTCCGTCGCCGGCACCCTGACGCGTCGCTACCACGGCTACCTCGTGGCGGCGCTGCCGGTGCTCGGGCGCACGGTGGTGCTGAGCCACCTGTGGGAGCGGCTCCGGCTCGCCGACCGGCGGAGCGTCGTGCTCACCGACGTCGAGACGGCGACGGATCCGGCGCCCGCTCACGGCGGCCAGCTCGTCGAGTTCCGGCTCGACATGGGGCTGCCGTGCTGGCGCTACGAGGGGGAGGGGTTCGCGCTCGAGAAGTGCGTCGTGCTGCTCCATCGCCAGAACACGGTCCACGTGACCTACCGGCTGGCGGGCGGGGGCGGGCCGGTCAGGATGACGGTGCGTCCGTCGCTGCCGTTCCGGCCTCACCACGCGCCCGTGAACGAGGCGGTCGGCGGGCCGCTCGCGGTGACCGCGATCGAGGACCGCTGGGAGGTGTCCGCCCCCGACCGGCCGCCGCTGCGGCTGAGACTCGCCGGGGTGCGCGGCGCCTTCACGCTGGACGGCCGGCTCGCCCGCGACGTGCTCTACCGCTGCGAGCGCGACCGCGGCTACGAGGCGTCGGGCGACCTGCCGAGCCCCGGCTACGTCCGCTTCGACCTCGAGCCGGGCGCCGCCGCCACGCTGATCGCGTCGACCGAGCCGTGGCCCGCCGTCCTCTCGCTCGAGCCCGAGCAGGCGCTGGCCGCCGAGATCGCGCGGCGGCGATCGCTGGTGGAGGCTGCCGCGCCCGGGGCGCGCGACGGCGTCGGGGCCGAGCTGGTCATCGCGGCCGACCAGTTCGTGGTGGTCCCCGCGGCGCGCGCGGACGACGACACGCGGCTGCGCGCCGCCGGCGAGGAGGCCCGGAGCATCATCGCCGGCTACCACTGGTTCACCGACTGGGGCCGCGACACGATGATCGGCCTGGAGGGCCTGCTGCTGTGCACGGGGCGGGCCGCGGAGGCGCGCTGGGTCCTGCGGACGTTCGCCGAGCACGTGCGCGACGGCCTCATCCCGAACCTCTTCCCCGAGGGCGAGGAGGACGGCGTCTACCACACCGCCGACGCCACGCTCTGGTTCTTCCACGCGATCGCGCGCCACGTCGACGTCACGCGCGACCGCGCGCTGCTGCGGGCGCTCCTGCCGAGGCTCGCCGGCATCGTCGAGCGCCACGTGGCCGGCACGCGGTTCGGCATCCGCGTCGACCCGGCCGACGGGCTGCTGTCCCAGGGCGCGCCCGGCTACCAGCTCACGTGGATGGACGCCAAGGTCGACGACTGGGTCGTCACGCCCCGCCGGGGCAAGGCCGTCGAGATCAACGCGCTCTGGTACAACGCCCTCCGGCTGATGGAGGGCTGGCTGCGCGAGGAGGACGGCGAGGCCGCCGCCAAGCCCATCGCCGAGCACGCCGAGCGCGCGCGGGCGTCGTTCAACGACCGCTTCTGGTACGCCGAGGGCGGGCACCTCTACGACGTCGTCGACGGCGAGGCGGGGGACGACCCCGCGTGCCGCCCCAACCAGATCTTCGCGGTGTCGCTGCCGCACGCGGTCCTCGACCGCGCCCGCTGGCCGCGCGTCGTCGACGTCGTGCGCGAGCGGCTGCTGACGCCGGTGGGCCTGCGCTCGCTCGCCCGCGACCACCCCGACTACAAGCCGAGGTACGACGGCGACGTCAGGTCGCGCGACGCCGCCTACCACCAGGGAACGGTGTGGGCGTGGCTCATCGGGCCGTTCGTCGACGCGTGGCTGCGCGTGAGGCCCGGCGACACGGCGGGCGCGCGGGCACTCCTCGACGGCTTCCTGCCGCACCTGGGCGAGGCCTGCCTGGGCCAGATCAGCGAGATCTTCGACGCGGAGCCGCCGTTCACGCCGCGGGGCTGCGTGGCCCAGGCGTGGAGCGTGGCGGAGGTGCTGCGCGCGCGCGTGAGGGCCGCGTCGCCGCCGTGAGCGCCCGGGCCGTTGACGGCGCGCGCGGCGAGACAGCCGGCGAGGATGGCGAGCGCCGCGACGATGACGGGCCCCAGCCGCGCGTCGCCGCGGGCGTCAGGCGGGGCCGAAGCCGATTGCGGTCTGTCCCTGGAGCGTCAGCGGGCGGAAGCGGACGGGCAGGCCGACCGCCAGGCGATCGAGCGGGATGTCGACGACGCGGCCGAGGAGCGACACGCCCTCCCTCAGCCTGACGACGGCGACGGCGTAGGGCGCCGTTCCCGCGAGGGGCGCCGGCGGCACGCGGATGATCGTGAACGAGACGATCTCCCCCTCGCCGCCGAGCGGCGTCGGCTGCCACGCGCGCGCGCCGCAGGCGGGGCAGAACTCGCGCGGGGGCAGCGACAGCTCCCCGCAGCCGCCGCAGCGGAGCGCGGCGAGCGTCCCCCGGCCGGCGCCGGCGAAGAACTCCCCCAGCGTCGCGGGCTCACTCACGGCCGAACAGGCTCACGAGCACGGTGGCCGTGTTACCGCCCAGCGTGTGGGTCAGGCCGATCCGCGCCCCGTCCACCTGGCGGGCGCCCGCCTCGCCGCGGAGCTGCGCGACGATCTCCGCGACCTGGGCGGCGCCGGTGGCGCCGATGGGATGGCCCTTGGCCTTGAGGCCGCCGGACGGGTTCACCGGCACCGTGCCGCCGAGGCTCGTCAGCCCCTTCTCGGCGGCGGCGCCGCCGGCGCCCGGCTCGAACAGGCCGAGGCCCTCGGTCGCGACGATCTCGGCGATCGTGAAGCAGTCGTGGAGCTCGACCACGTCGACGTCGCGCGGGCCGAGCCCGGCCTGGCGGTACGCCGCGGCCGCGGCGCGCTCGGTCGCGGGCACGCGCGAGAGGTCGCGCTTGTCCTGCATCAGCATCGAGTCCGAGGCCGCGGCGGAGGCGAGGACCCAGACGGGCCGGCGGTGCCGCCGGGCGACCTCCTCCGAGGCCAGGACGACGGCGGCGCCGCCGTCGGTGAACGGACAGCAGTCGTAGAGCTTCAGGGGATCGGCGACGTACGCCGAGGACAGCACCTGCTCGACCGTGATCTCCTTCCGGAACTGCGCCTTGGGGTTCAGCGCGCCGTGGCGGTGGTTCTTCACGGCGACGTGGGCCATCTGCTCCTCGGTCGTGCCGTGGCGCGCCATGTGGGCGCGGGCGATGAGCGCGAACACGCCGGGGAAGGTGAGCCCGACCGACTGCTCCCAGCGCGCGTCGGAGGCGTAGGCGAAGTACGCCGTGGAGTCCGGCGTCGGCACGTTGAGGACGCGCTCGGCGCCGCCGACCAGCACCACGTCCGAGACGCCCGCCGCGATCTCCATCACGGCGTGGCGGAAGGCGGCGTGCGACGAGGCGCACGCGGTCTCGAACCGCGTCGTGGGCACCGCCGGGATGCCGAGCACCGAGGCCGCCTGCGGCCCGGTGTGGAGCTGCTTCTCCGTCTCGCCGCCGACCACGTTGCCGTAGTAGAGCGCCTGGACGGCGCCCGGCGCGACCTCCGCGTCGGCGAGCGCCTCGCGCGCCGCCTCGGCGAACAGCTCGGCCGACGACCGTTCGTGCTTGCCGAACTTCGTGACACCGACGCCGATGACCGCGACGCGACGCATGGGCCCCTCCTCGGATACGCTTCGATGATAGCATTCAGCGGATGTCGGGTTCCGGCCTCGTCGTGCTGGGATGCGGCTCGATCGCGCCGCGCCACGCCGCGGCGGCGCGGGCGCTCGGCCTGCCGCTCGTCTTCGCCAGCCGCGACGTCGGCCGCGCACGGGACTACGCGCGCCGGTTCGGCGGCGTCGCCGCGCACGCGTCGTACGAGGACGCCGTGCGCGATCCCCGCGCCGACGCCGTCATCGTGTGCACGCCCCACGACCGCCACCTCGCCGACACGCTGCTGGCCCTCCAGGCCTGCAAGCACGTGCTGGTCGAGAAGCCGATCGCGCGCACGCTGGAGGAGGCGGACGCCATGATCGACGCCGCGCGGGCGGCTGGCCGCGTGCTCATGGTGGCCGAGCAGTTCCACTTCATGCCGGCCTTCCGGCGCGTCAAGGCGCTCGTGGACGGCGCGCGGCTCGGCGAGCTGCGCGAGCTGCACCTGATGGCCCGGGGCTACCACGGCCGCCGCGGCTGGCGGCTCGACGCCACGTCGGCGGGCGGCGGGACGCTGATCGACGGCGGCATCCACTACGTCCACGCCATGCGCTGGTGGGGCGGCGACGTCCGCCGTCTCTTCGCGCTGCGTCCCCGGCAGACGATCCGCGAGCTGGGCGGAGAGGACGCGGTCACGCTCGTCGCCGAGCTGGCCGGCGGCGCCGTCGGCATGCTGTCCAATTCTCTTGGCGCGCCGGGGCTTCCGAAGTTTCAATGGTCCACGGTGACGGGCTCGCAGGCGAGCTGCTTCGCGGACAACCGCGGGCGGTGGGTGGCCGTTCGCGGCGGCGGCCGCTCCCGGCTGTGGCTCTTCCGCCGCGACCTCCGCGGCTACGTGGCGATGCTCTCCGCCTTCCGGTCCGCCATCGAGCGCGGCCGCGCCGGCGACATGGACGGCGCGGAGGGCCGGGCCGACCTGGCCGTCGTGCTGGCGGCCTACCGGTCGATCGCCGAGAGGCGTCCGGTCGAGCCGGCATGCTGAGCGAGGAGGCCCTCGTCCTCTTCACCGCCGCCGGCGCGTGCGTCCTGCTCGTCCTCGGCATCCTCGAGCTCGTCGCGCCGACCCGACCCCGCCATCGCAGGCGCCGGACCCCGCCCGCGCGCGACCCGTGGCGGCGCGCGCGCACGGGGCCGCCCGTGGTCAGGCGGGAGGACGCGCCCGCGTGGCCCTCCACGGCGCCCGCCGCCCCGCCCGTCGAGACCGAGCCGCCGATCGAGCGGATGCTCATCTCCGATGCCGCGTCCGTCGCTCCCGTCGCCCCAGCGGCGGCTCCGGACGCGACCGCCGCCGTGGTCGTCGAGGACCGCGAGCCGGCGGCCGCCGCCCCGGCCGTCGAGGACGTCGAGCCGCGCCCGGCGGCCGTCCAGTGGGTGGCGATGAGTCCGGAGCCCGCGCGCTCGCCCCTCGAGCCGCCGCCGGCGACCGGGAGTCGCTCGGAGCCGGCCCCCGTCGCGCCGGCTCGCTCCGAGCCCGGGCCGGAGACGCCCGTCCCGGCCGCGGCCGGCGAGGAGCGCGCCGACCGCCAGGCGGGCGCGCTGGCCGAGCGCTGCTACGCGCTCTACGAGGCCCACGAGTTCCGCGAGGTGATCGCCGAGGCCGTGCCGGCGCTCGACAGCGCGAGCAGCGGCGCGCTGTTCCTCGACCCGCGCGACGTGGCGCGGCTGTGGGGCGTCGTCGGGCTCGCCCGCCAGGCGCTCGGCGAGCACGACGCCGCGCGCGCCGCGTTCGAGGAGGCCATCAGCGTCGCGCCCGACTTCGAGCGCGCCACGTGGCAGCGCCACCTGGCCGCGCTGGCGCTGCACGTCGGCCAGCACATGCTCGCGCAGGTCCAGAACGCCACGGTGGAGGGCGAGGACCGCGTCACGACGCTGCACGCCGCGCTCACGTGGCTCGAGGGAGGGCTCGCTGCGGTGCCGGACGACGAGACGCTGCGCGAGGCGGCCGCCGCCGCGCGCGCGACGCTGTGGCCGACGTACGGGCAGGTCACCGGCGAGCTCGTCCAGCGCCAGGAGTTCCAGGCGGCGCGGCGGCTGCTGCGCCAGGCCCTCGCCGACGAGTCGTGCCCGGCGAAGACCCAGCACCTGTTCCGCGACCTGCTCGCCACGACGTACAGCGGCGAGGTGGGCCAGCTCACCGCCGAGGCCATCAGACGGATGCAGGAGGGCAAGGAGGACGAGGCGCTCGCGACGCTCGATCGCGCCGAGAAGCTGCTGACCACGATCCCCGAGGAGGGGCTCGCCGACAAGCGGCGGCAGGAGCTCGAGCGCCGGCTCTGGTGGAGCTACACCAAGGTCGGCCTGCGGCGCCTCGACGGCGGGCTCTACGAGGAGGCCCTCGCGCCGCTGCTGCACGCGCTGCACTTCGGCAGCGTCGGCCCCGAGCGGCTCGACGAGACCAAGCGGCCGCTGGTCCGCGCGCTCGAGTCGATCGTGGAGACGCGGAGCCCCCTCATCCAGCGCCTGGCGACGGACGGCGACCGCGACGGCGCCCTCGTGCTCTGCGAGAAGCTCTGGTCCTTCCTCGAGGACGCCATGGACGGCGGCCTCACGAGGGACGAGCTCGCGGCCGCGCTCAACCGCACCCAGGCGCTCTTCGACAAGCTCGGCAAGCGCCGGAAGTAGGCGCGCCCCGACGTCATGCCGCCCCGGGGAGCCGACGTGGTCGTCGACGCGCTGGCCGCGGCCGGCGTCCGCACGCTGTTCTCGCTGTCCGGCAACCAGATTCTCTCGGTCTACGACGCGGCCATCGACCGCGACCTCGCGCTGATCCACACCCGCCACGAGGCGGCCGCGGTCCACATGGCGGACGGCTGGGCGCGGATGACCGAGCTGCCCGGCGTCGCGCTGGTGACCGCCGGCCCCGGGCACCTCAACGCGGTGTCGGCGCTCTACACCGCGCTGATGTCGCAGTCGCCCGTCGTGCTGCTGAGCGGCCACGCGCCGCGGGCGCAGCGCGGTCGCGGCGCCTTCCAGGAGATCGACCAGGTGGCGGCCGCCGCGCCCGTCGTCAAGGCGGCGTGGCTGGCGGAGCGGGCGGAGGCGCTCGGCGAGGACATCCGGCGGGCGCTGGCGCTGGCCGGCGCCTGGCCGCCGGGTCCCGTCCACGTGAGCCTGCCCGGCGATCTCCTCGAGTCCCGCGTCGACGCGCCACCGCCTCCCGCGCCGCCGGCGCCGCCGGCCCCTCCCGTGGAGGACGCCGCGGTGGACGCCGCGGTCGAGGCGCTCGTCGCGGCGAGGCGGCCGCTCGTCGTCGTGGGACCGGCGATGGGGCGCCCGGCGCGGTGGAGGGAGGTCGCGCGCCTCGCGGAGGTCGCCGGCATCCCCGCGCTGCTCATGGAGAGTCCCCGCGGCGTCAACGACCCCGCGCTCCGGGCGGCGGCCGGCTCTCTCGCCGAGGCCGACGTCGTGCTGCTGCTCGGCAAGCGCCTCGACTTCTCGCTGCGCTTCGGCGGGACGCCGTTCCACGCCGGCTGCCGGTTCGTCCACGCCGACGTCGACGCCGTCCCGGCGCCGCGGATCGCCGTCGCCATCTCCGCGGGGCCCGTCGACGCCGCGAGAGCGCTCGCGGCGCGCTGGCCCTCCGGACGGCGGGCCGACGCCGGCTGGGCCAAGGACGTGGAGGCCGCGCGCCGGCTGACGCCGCCGCAGTGGCAGGCGCTCGCGCGCTCGACGGCGACGCCCATGCACCCCCTGAGAGTCTGCGCCGCCCTGGCGCCCCACCTCGACGCCCGCAGCGTCCTCGTCTGCGACGGCGGCGAGTTCGGCCAGTGGTGCCAGGCGGGGCTGGACGCGGCCCACCGGCTCATCAACGGCCCGTCGGGCTCGATCGGCAGCGCGATCCCGATGGCGCTCGGCGCCCGGCTCGCCCGCCCCGACGCTCTCGTCGTCGCCACGCTCGGCGACGGGACCTTCGGCTTCCACGCCCTCGAGCTCGACACCGCCGTGCGTCACCGCATCCCCATCGTGGCCGTCGTGGGCAACGACGCCCGCTGGAACGCCGAGCACCAGCTCCAGCTCGCGCAGTTCGGCGCCGGCCGCGCGAGGGGGTGCGAGCTGCTGCCGACGCGCTACGACCGCGTCGTGGAGGCGCTCGGCGGTCACGGCGAGCGCGTGGAGCGCCCGGAAGACCTGGCGCCGGCGCTGGAGCGGGCGATCCGCTCGGGCCGTCCCGCGTGCGTCGACGCGCTGATCGACGGCGTCGCGGCGCCCACGTTCACGGCGGGCGCGGGACATTGAGAAGGCCGGGGGCCCCGAGACGGCCCCCGACACGATCGATCGTCGGAGGCGCGGCTCCGCGCGGCGCGGCGATTCCTAGACCCGCGCGAAGAACCGGGCGGGGGCGCCCTCCGTGCCGGCGATCTTGTAGAAGGGCGCGTAGAACTCCACGCGGCGCTGCGGCAGCGCGGCCAGGTTGGTCAGCCCCTCCATGATGACGACGCCGGCGCCGAGGATCACCCGGTGCATCGGGAAGTCCTCGGAGGTGAAGTCGGGGAGCCGGGCGCAGTACTCCTCGAAGAAGTCGAAGCCGATGTTCTTCGGCCCCTTCGCCACCAGCCACTCCGCCGACTCCGGCGGGAAGAAGGGTGACTGCGTGAAGTAGTCCGGCCACCGGCCGTACATCCTGTCCGACCAGCCGGTGCGGAGCAGGACGATGTCGCCCCGCCTCACGTCGTCGGCGCCGCCGCGTCTCAGGTCGTCGATCGTGATGCCGTGGTTGGCGTCGACGAACGAGAGGTCGACGACGATCGCCTCGCCCGTCACCTGGTCGAGCGAGATCTCGGCCGTGGTGATGCCGTCCTTGAACACGTGCAGCGGCGAGTCGATGTGGGCGCCGGTGTGCAGGCTCTGGTTGACGCTCGAGACCTGCCAGAAGCCCGGCCCGCGCCGGTGCGGCGTGATCTCGAGCCGCATGTTCGTCGAGGGAGGGCTCAGGGTGCGGTCGTCCACGGTGACGGAGAGGTCGATCAGGCGCGTGGGCATGCCGCATCCTATGCCGGGCGGCGGGGGTCGGGCAACCGCCCGGCCCCCGCGCCGGGGAGGTCGCGGCTATGATGCTCGCGGAATTGATTGACGCGCGCGCCCGGCGGCGGGAGCCCCGGTCGCGCCGAGGATGGCTCGCCTGTACGCCGACGCTCGCTCGGCTGGGGCTCGCGCGGCCCCCCATCCCCCAGAGGGGGCTCGCCCGAGGGCAGCCGGTGCCCGGCGGCGCGCTCGCCCCCACCCTGCGCTTCGCACGGCGACACGGCTCGCCATACGGCGCTCCCGGGGCTTCCGCCCGCCGGGCGCCGACGTCGCGCCGTCAACGTATTCCGCGAGATTCATTAGCGGGCGGCCGCGGTCGCCGGACGCTCGGCGGCGAGCGGAGCGTCCAGGTGGCGCTCGACGAATCCCACCGTCGCGCTCACGACGTCGGGATCGCGCAGGATCCGGCGGTGGCCGAGGCCGCCGGTCTGCAGCAGCGCGGCGCCCGGCCACGCCCGCGCGATCGCGGCGCCGTCCTGCCACGGGACCTCGGCGTCCTCGCGGTCGTGGACGACGAGCAGCGGCACGACCTGGTGGGGAGCCAGCCGCGGCACGTCGAACGCCGACCACGCCACGCCGACGCGCTCCTGGATGCGGCGCTCCATCCGGTCGCGGACGGACGCCGAGAAGCCCAGCATGTCGGCGAAGCGCGCGGACGGCCCGGTGAGCGTCGCCGACGGCGCGACGAAGACCGCGCAGCGCGCGGGCAGGCCGTCGTGGAGCGCGCGCGCGGCGGCGATGGCACCGAGGGAGTGGGCGACGATCCCGTGCACGGGGCCGTGGGCCCCGGCGACGGCGCGGAGCGCCGCGACGAGCCGCGGCAGGGTGGCGGGCCCGGGACCGGAAGCGCCGTGGCCGGGGGCGTCGAAGGCGACGACCGCGAGATTGCGCTCGAGCAGCGGCCGCACGAACGCCGCGAGCTGGCCGCCGCGCCCGCCCCAGCCGTGGACGAGGACCACCGCGGGACCCGCCGCGGGCCACGCCCACGTCGCGACGGCGCCGCCGTCGATCCGGAGCGAGCGGCGTCGCGCGCTCGCGAGCGCCTCCACCTCGCGGGCCGGCGCGCGATGGCGGGGCGGCGTCATGAAGAGACGGTCGGCGACGCGGACGGCCACGGAGGGGGCCGCCGCAGAGAGCGCGCGGAGGGTGGCGCGCACCATCGCGGGGGCGCGGCCTGAAGAACGACCGATCGTGCTTTTAAGTAGCTCCACGTACTCCTCGTCTCGCATGGGGAGCCCTCCGTCAGCGCCGCCGGGCGGCGCGGGTCGGGGTGGTCCTGGGGCGGGCGGCGGCCAGGAGGCCCTCGAAGGCCGCCTGGGCGCGGGCGCGCGCCTTCGGGTCGCGCATGAGGCGCGCGGCGTGGCAGTAGGCCAGCATGATGCCGTTGAGGTCGTGGGCGAACTGCTCGCAGTCGAGATCCCGGCGGAAGTCGCCCTCCTGGCAGGCGGTGCGCGCCACGCCGCTCAGGACGTCGAACCAGTCGCGCTCCTGCTGCACCAGGTAGTCGCGCGCCGGCCCGGGGCGGTCGTCCAGCTCGAACGTGGCGGCCACGAAGGGGCAGCCGCCCGGCAGGGGCGGGGACTGCTCCCAGGCGAACCACCGGTCGAAGACGGCGCGCACGCGCGGCTCGCCCCGGGGCGCCGCCAGCGCCGGCTTGACGACCTCCTCGACGAAGCGCTCGGCCGCCATCCTCAGCACGGCGACCTGGAGCGCCTCCTTCGACTTGAAGTGCGCGAAGAGCCCGCTCTTGGACATCCCGAGCTCCTCGGCGAGCCGGCCGATGGTGAGGCCCTCGAAGCCGACCCTGGTCGCGAGGGCGAGCGCGCGCCCGAGGATGGCCTCGCGGGTCCGCTCGCCCTTCCGGGTCGCCGTCACGGGCATGGCGAAAAAATAGTACGACCGTTCGTCAGTGTCAAGCGGCCGCTTCGACGAGCGCCCGGCGCCCGGGGAGCGGGCCGCGGCGTCGGCTGGCCGCGGGGGCTTCGGCGGGGCGCCCCGGGCGCCGGGGCCATGGGCGCCCCCGCGCCCACGTCACAAGCGGTCGACCAGGGCGCGCGCCCACGCCATCCGCTCCGGCGGCATCACGAGCTTCTCGGCGAAGGGCTCGCCGAACGGCCGGGTGGCGTCGATGCCGAGCTTGGCCGTCACCCCGCGCTCGTCGGCGCTCGGGTCCAGCAGGGCCCCCAGGCTGCCGCCGATCACCACGAGGTCGCGGTCGGCCTGCATCCGCGTGGCGACCGCCCACATGACGTCCGACTCGTCGAAGACGTCGATGTCGTCGTCGACGACCACCACGAGCTTCAGGTAGTGGTCGACGCCCAGGACGATGGGGATGACGTGCTTGGCCTCGCCGGGCCGGCTCTGCCTGATCGCGACGTACGCCGTGAACGAGGACGTGCCGGACAGCGGCACGTGGACGCCGGTGACGTTGGGGATGACGCGGCCGAGGGCGTTGGCGATCTCCGCCTCGCGGATGAGGCCGAGCGTCGTGATGTGGTCGCCGGCGCGTCCCGAGCCGATCGACTGGAACCACGGCCGCTCGCGCATCGCGAGCGCGGTCGCCACGAAGACGTGCTGGGTGGAGCGGCGGGAGAAGTAGCCGGTGAACTCCCCGAAGGGCCCCTCGGGCTCGCGGACGCCGGGCAGGATGTGGCCCTCGACGACGATCTCGGCCGTCGCCGGGACGTGCACGTCCACCGTCGAGCACGGCGCGACCTGGAGCGGCTCGCCCAGCAGCCCGCCGACCACCTCGAACTTGCCGACGTCGGCCGGAGGGTAGGCGAGCGAGCCGAGCGAGACGAGGGGGTGCAGGCCCAGCACGACCGCGCACGGCAGCGGCTGGCCCTTCGCCTCGGCGCGCCGCTGGTACTCGAACATCCGCCGGCGCGAGTGCAGGCTCACGCCCATGCGGTCCCGGCCCTTGAGCTGGAAGCGGTGGTAGCCCTCGGTCTCCACGCCCGTGTCCGGATCGCGCGCGACCAGCATGCCGGCCGTCAGGTACCGCCCGGCGTCCCCGGGGAAGTAGACGGGCACGGGCAGCGCGCCGAGGTCGACGTCGGCGCCCCTCAGCACGCGCCGGCGGAACGGCGGATCGGCGACGACGACGGGCTTGACCCGCTCCTTGAGCCGGCGCGCGTACTCCGCGGCCAGCGCCCGCTCCGGCACGCCGAGCGCGAACGCGAGCGCCCGCCGGCTCGCCACGACGTTGCAGACGACCGGGATGTCGTGGCCGCGGACGCGCTCGAAGATCAGCACCGGGTGCCGGCGGCGGCGCTCGTACTCGAGCACCACCGCCATGACGTCGTGCTCGATGCCGACGGGCTCGGCGATCGTCACGACCTCGCCGGGGTGCGCGGCGCCGTACGCCTCGACGAACGAGCGGAGGTCCTGGCGCATCGGGGCCCAAGGCTAGCATTGCCCGGGGGAGTGTGCTATCTCTCTCGCGCAGATGCTGCGCCTCGATCCCCGCGCGACGGCCGTCGTCGCCATCGACATGCACCGCGGCCACCTCGACCCGTCGGTCGCGACGCTGCCGCTTCCCGCCGAGCGGTGCGGTCCCGTCGTCAAGCGCGCGGCGGCGCTCTTCGCCGACGTGCGGGCGCGCGGCGTCCCCGTCGTCCACGTCGTCACCGAGTACCGCGACGCCGGCGAGATCGCGGCCAACCCGTTCTGGAAGGCGATCCACGACGACCCGGCCAAGGCGCGCAGGGGGATCCTGCGGCACAACCTCGCCGGCGGGCCGGGCGTCGAGATCATCCCGGAGTTGCTCGACCCGCGGGACCTGATCGTGCGCGGCAAGAAGCGCTACAGCTCGTTCCAGGGCACCGACCTCGAGTTCCTGCTCCGCCGGCGGCTCGGCGCCGACACGGTCATCCTGGCGGGGATCAACACGACCACGTGCGTGCTCTGCGCGGGCTTCGAGGCCACCAACCGCGACTTCCGCGTCGTCGTCGCGGCCGACGCGGTCGACTCGATGGACGGCGACGAGATGCACCGGTTCGCGCTGCGGCTGATGGGCGCGGCGATCGGCTGGCCGCTCGACAGCGAGACGATCGTGCGGGCGCTCCAGGGCTGACCCGCCGGGATCACAGGGAGGCACCCATGCAGAGGAGAGTCGTCGTCGCTCTCGCCGCCGTGGCCGCGGTGCTCCTGGCGCTGGGCGTCCACGGGCCGGTCTCGGCGCAGAAGGGGCCGGTCAAGGTGGGCCTGGTCCTGCCGACGAGCGGGCCGCTCTCGGCCAACGGCAAGGACATGCTGAACGGCATGGAGATGTTCCTCGACGAGAACAAGTACCGGCTGGCCGGCCGCGAGGTGAAGCTCGTCGTCGAGGACGACGAGGGCAAGCCCGCCACCGGGCTCACCAAGGTGCGCGGGCTCGTCGAGGGCCAGGGCGTCCACCTGGTCATCGGGCCGCTCAGCGCCGCCGTCGGCTACGCGATCGCGCCCTACGTCGACGGCAAGAAGGTCCCCACGATCTTCCCCATCGTCTCGGCCGAGGACATCACCCAGCGCAAGCGGAGCCCCTACATCGTGCGCACGGGGTGGTCCAGCGCCCAGCCCTCCCACCCGTTCGGCAAGTGGGTCTACGACAACCTCAAGTACCGGAAGATCGCGATGATCGGGTACGACTTCGCGTTCGGCTGGGAGGTCGCCGCGGGCTTCCAGCGGACGTTCGAGGAGGCGGGCGGCCAGGTCGTCCAGAAGCTGTGGCCGCCGCTCAACACGCCGGACTTCGCTCCGTACCTGGCCCAGCTCCGCCGCGACGTGGACGCCGTCTACTGCGTCTTCTCCGGCGCCGACGCCCTCCGGTTCTCCAAGCAGTACGCCGAGGCGGGGCTGAAGCAGCGCCTGCCGCTGATCGGCGGCGGGACGTTCACCGACGAGCACGTGCTGCGGACGATGGGCGACGAGGTCCTCGGCGTCGTGACCGCGCTCCACTACTCGGCCGCGCTCCAGACGCCGGCGAACAAGAAGTTCGTCGCGGCGTACGAGGCCCGGTACAAGCAGGTGCCCTCGTACTACTCCGAGGGCACGTACGTGGCCGGCATCGCGCTGAAGTCGGCGCTCGAGGCGACGGGCGGCGACATCGAGAGCGCCGAGAAGTTCCTCGCCGCGCTCCGCCGCGTCGACCTGACCGACGCCCCGCGCGGGCCCATCCGCTTCGACGACTTCGGCAACCCGATCCAGAACGTCTACGTGCGCAAGGTCGAGAAGGCGGGGGGCAAGCTCCAGAACAGCGTGATCCACACGTTCCCGAACGTGTCGCAGTTCTGGAACTACAAGGCCGACGAGTTCCTGAAGAATCCCGTCTACTCGCGCGACTACCCGCCGTGCAAGAGCTGCTAGGCGCCGGCTTCCCCGGCGGGGGGGCGCCTCGCCCCGCCGCCGGGGATCGATCGGTGGCGCGGTCCGGGAGCGCCGGGCAAGATGCGCCGGCCCCAGCGCTGGCGTGCGTGGCGGCTGGCGCGGACCGGGGGGCCATCGGGGGGGCGTCTCGCCCCCCCGATCTCTGATGCCGCGGGTCGGCCTCGTCGGTCTCGGGCTCCTCGGTCACGCCGTCGCCACGCGGCTGCGCGGGGCGGGGCACGAGGTGGTCGGTCACGACGTGCTCGCGGAGCGCGTGGCGGCGCTCGTCGCCCTGGGCGGCAAGGCCGCGACGTCCTCGGCCGCCGTCGCGCGCGAGTCCGACCTGGTCTGCACGCTGCTGCCCTCGCTCGCCGCCGTCGAGAGCGCCGTGCTCGGGGACGACGGCGTTCTGGCCGGCGCCCGCGCCGGCCAGGTCGTCGTCCAGATCAGCACGATCTCGCCCTCGCTCACCGAGCGGCTCGCCCGCGAGGTGACCGCGCGCGGCGTGGATTTCCTCGACTGCCCGATCAGCGGGACCAGCGGCCAGGTGGCGCGCGGCGAGGGCCTCCTCATGGTGGGCGGGGACGCCGCCGTCTTCGAGCGCTGGCGCCCGGTCCTCGAGTCGATCCTGCCGCGCGCGATCCACGTCGGCCGCGCCGGGCAGGCGATGTACCTGAAGCTCGTCGCCAACCTCCTGATCGCGCTGCACAGCGCCGCCGCCGCCGAGGCGCTCTCGATGGCGGCCGCGGGCGGCCTCGACCCGGCGCGGGCGCTCGACGTGCTGGCGGCGAGCGCCGCGACGTCGCGCATGCTCGAGGTCCGCGGGCCCCTCATCGTGCGGCGCGAGTTCCCGCCCCAGATGAAGCTCGACCTGTTCATGAAGGACCTGCACCTGATCCAGGAGGCGGCGCGCGCCGCGGGCGCGCCGCTGCCGCTCACCGACGTCGCGGAGCGCCTCTACGCCGCGGCCCAGGCCGCCGGCCACGGCGGCGAGGACCTGTCGGTGGTCGTGACCGCGCTGGGAGGGAAGGCTAGCGGGTGACGCCGCGCGCCGCCCAGGCGCGCGCGACGAGCACGATGCTGCCGTCGGGCCTCGACGGCAGGCCGTCCTCGAGCCGGCGGCGCAGCGCCTGCCGCCGCTCCTCGCCGAGCGACATGCAGTAGCCCGGCGCCGGGCCCTGGCCGCCGAGGAACGGCGTCCAGTAATCGTCGAAATCGCGGAACACCGTCGGCACCTCGATCGCCCGGGTCTCGACCTGCGCGAGGCCGGCCCCGGCGAGCAGCCGCGCGAGCGGCTCCGGGCGCGTCACCGGGAAGCGGCGACCCTCGTCGAGCTCGGCCGCCGCGGGATCGAGCGCCACCGCGGCGTCCCAGAAGCGCCGGATCAGCTCCATCCGCTCCTGGTAGTCCCAGACATAGAGCGCGACGACGCCGCCGGGGCGCGCGACCCTGCGCATCTCGGCGACCATGCGGGGCTGGTCGGGGACGAAGTTCAGGACGAGGCCCGAGACGACGGCGTCGAGGCGCGAATCGGCGACCGGGATTCGGGTCGCGTCTGCGGCCTCGAACCGCGCCCGGGGATCGGCCACGCGCGATCGCGCGTACGCGAGGTAGCCCTCCGAGCGGTCCACGGCGACCACCGAGGCGGGCGAGGCCGAGGCGAGGATCGTGGAGGTCAGCGCGCCCGTGCCGCAGCCGACGTCGAGCCAGCGGGCCCCCCTCGCGACCCCCAGCCACTGGAGGAACTCCGCGGCCACGAGCCGGCTCCACCGGCCGACGTAGGGCTCGTAGGCATCCCAGGCCGACCAGGAGTCGGCAGCCATGTCAACGGGCTGTTGCCAGGAACTCCATGAGGATCCGGTTGAAGTCGTCGGCGCGCTCGACGACGGCGGCGTGCCGGGCCCCCGGGAGCACCTCGAGCCGGGCCCCGGGGATCGCCTCGGCCATCGCTCTCGCCATGGAGGGCGGCGTGCCCTGGTCGTTCTCCCCGACGACGACGAGCGTCGGCGTGCGGATCGCGCGGATGCGCTCGCGGAGGTCCACGTAGCCGATCGCCCGGATCGCCGCCGCGTACCCGCGGGGATCGGTGGCGCGCAGCATGGCGCGGACGCGATCGACGACGGGCTTGCCCTTCTCCATGAACTCCGGGCTGAACCAGATCTCCATCGTCCGCTCGATCAGGGTCTCGGTCATGCCCGCGGTCTCCGCGACGCGGACGCGCTCGTCCCACATGGGGGCGCGCTCGGGCCCGTAGCAGGCGGTCGTGTCGCAGAGCGTGAGGCTCGCGACCATCGCGGGATGGGCCAGGGCGAACGTCATCCCGATCAGGCCGCCCATCGACATGCCGACGAAGTGCGTGCGCTCGATCCCGCGGGACCGCAGCAACGCGGCGACGTCGCCGGACATCTGCTCGAGCGTGTACGGGCCGGACGGGGTCTCCGAGGCGCCGTGGCCGCGGACGTCGTAGCGCAGGACGCGGAACCGCGGCGCCAGCGCCGCCGCGGTGGCGTCCCAGAGCGCCAGCGTCGCCCCGAGCGAGTGGCTCAGCGTGACGACGGGGGCGCCGTCGCGGCCTTCGAGGACGTGGTTGGTGCGCATGGGGCGGAGACGCGGCGAGCCTAGCACCGGGTCTCCGCCCTCGCAAGCGCCCGGAGCGGTCCGGGTCGCTTGCGCGGCTGACGAAGCCTTGTCAGAGTGGGGCGCCCCGGCCGCCCGCCGTGCGGGCGCCGGTGGCGCGGAGGAGGACGCCCATGACGCGACCGCTCCTGGCCGTGACGCTGCTGATCGCGCTCGTCGCCGTGCCGGCCGCCGCCCAGGCGCCCGGCCGCTGGATCAAGCTGGCCCCCTTTCCGGAACCAGCCGAGGAGCTGTACGGCGTCGCCGCCGGGGGGAAGCTCTACGTCCTCGGCGGCCTCGCCCCCGGCTGGAAGCCGCGCGGCCTCGTGTTCGAGTACGATCCCGCGGCGGACCGCTGGACGAAGAAGAGGCCGATGGCGCTGCCGTCGCACCACGTCGCGGTCGTGGAGTGGAACGGCAAGATCTACGTCTTCGGCGGATTCGTCCCGCCGGCCTCGGGACCGCCCGCGTGGGTGCCCATCGCGGACGCGTGGGAGTACGACCCCGCAGCCGACGGCTGGCGGGCGCTGGCGCCGATGCCGTCGAAGCGCGGCTCCCCGGTCGCGGCGGCCGTCGACGGCAAGATCTACGTGATCGGGGGCGCCTCGACTCACCCCGGGTCGCCGGAGCCCGCAGTCCATCCCGCCCGCCCGCACCGGAGCGTGGGCGCCGTCGAGGAGTACGACCCGGCGACCAACACGTGGCGGCAGCGGAGCCCGATGCCGACGGCCCGCAACCACGCCGCGGCCGGCGTCGTGAACGGCAAGATCTACGTCGCCGGCGGACGCGTCGGCGCCGCCTTCGTGAGCGTCTCGAGCCCGACCGACGTCGTCGAGGAGTATGATCCGGCCACGGACCAGTGGGGGCGCCGTCCGGGCGCGGATGCCGACGCCGCGCAGCGCGGTGGCGTGGGGCGTGCACGGCGGCCGCCTGTACGTGGCGGGCGGGGAGGCCCAGGGCCCGCAGTTCATGGCCGCGTTCCGCGCCCTCGAGGCCTACGAGCCGGCCACGAACCGGTGGATCGTGATGCCGTCCATGCCGGTGCCCCGCCACGGGCTCGCCGGCGCCGTGATCGGCAACCGCCTGCACCTGGTGAGCGGCGACGTGCAGTCCGCCGGCATCCCGGGCATGCACCTGCACTCGGACGCCCACGACGCGTTCGAGATCGCGGACCGCTGACGGAGGGGGACACGACATGACGACCTTCGTGACGAGGATCGCCGTCGTCGCGGTCGCGGCGGCGCTGGCCTGGCCCGCGTCCGCCCAGCAGCCGGCGACGCTGTCGGCGGCCGTCGGCGCCAACATGAACCACGTCCCGAGCTTCGTGGGCGTGGAGAAGGGCATCTTCCTCAAGCACGGCATCGACGTGAAGCTGAAGGTGCTCAACACCGGACAGGAGATGAGCAAGGCGCTCCAGGCCGGTGAGGTGCAGATCATCGGCTCGGCGTACTCGAACTACCCGCTCGCCGTGGAGCGCGGCATGGCGGCCCGCGGCGTCGTCGGCCTGCTGGGCGACCGCAGCGCGAGGCACTGGGACCAGTCGGTGAGCATCTGGACGCGCAAGGGCACCGGCATCGCGAGGATCGAGGACCTCGCCGGCAAGAAGCTCGGGACGCCGGCGGGCGGCACCGCCGACGAGTACCTGGGCGTCGTGCTGAAGAAGAAGGGCGTCGACCGGGCGAAGGTGCAGGTGCTCAACGTCCCGCCGGGCAACATCGTCTCGGCGCTCCAGGGCGGCAGCGTCGAGGCCGTGGCCTGCTGGGAGCCCTTCGGGTCGCTGGTCGAGGCCAGGATCCCCGACGCCGTGCTGCTGTCCCGCGGCGGCGGCCACATCGGCTACTACATCAACATGGCGGTCCGCGACGACGTGATCGACAAGCAGCCCGACGTCGTCGAGCGCTACGTGCTGGCCGTCGCGGAGGCCACGTGGCACACCCGGCGCAACCTCGACGAGGCCGCCGAGATCTCCACCCGGTGGATCCCCGGCCTCGACGTCGCGGTGGCGCGCAAGGCCCTCGCCAACATGGTCTTCGACGCCCGCATCACGCCCCACACGGTGGCCGCGTGGGACGAGAACGTCCGCGTCCTGCTCGACCAGAAGAAGCTGCGGGCGCCGGTCCCGTGGCAGAAGGGCATCGAGCTGCGCTTCATCGAGAAGGTGATGAAGTCGCACCCGCAGTTCTTCGCCGACCTCAAGCCGGCGCAGTGAGGGCGGCGCCGGCCCGGCACGCGTGAAGGCCAAGATCGCCGTCCGCGGCCTGCGCCACGAGTACGTCAACCCGTTCACGCGGGACCGGGTGGTGGCGCTGGACGGCGTCGACCTGGAGGTGGCCGACGGCGAGGTGCTGACGGTCGTCGGCCCCAGCGGCTGCGGCAAGAGCACGCTGCTGGGCATCCTGGCGGGGCTGATCCCGGCCACCCGCGGCGAGGTCCTGCTCGACGGCCGGCCCGTCGCCGGACCCGGGCCCGACCGCGGGGTGGTCTTCCAGGAGTTCGCGATCCTGCCGTGGCGCACCGTGGAGCGGAACATCGCCCACGGCCTCGAGATCCGCGGCGTGCCGCGGGCCGAGCGCGCGGCCGTCGTCCGCCGCTTCGTGGACCTGGTCGGGCTCGCGGGCTTCGAGAAGAAGTACCCGCACGAGCTGTCGGGCGGCATGCGCCAGCGGGTGGCCGTCGCGCGGACGCTGGCCGCCGACCCCGAGGTCATGCTGATGGACGAGCCGTTCGCCGCGGTGGACGCCCAGACGCGGATCACGCTCCAGGAGGAGCTGAACGCCATCGCGCAGGCCACGCGGAAGACGATCCTCTTCGTGACCCACAACGTCGAGGAAGCCGTGTTCCTCGGCGACCGCTGCTGCGTGCTGTCCCGCCGGCCGGGCCGGGTCAAGACGCTGGTGGAGGTGCCGATCCCCCGCGAGCGGCGGACGTGGACGCTGTTCACGTCCGACCCGTCCTTCGACGCCACCAAGGAGCGCGTCCTGCGGCTCGTGCGCGAGGAGGTCGGGGAGCGCTGACGTGACCCGCCTCGAGACGGCCGCGACCTGGGCCGTGCTGCTGGCGGCTCTCCTCGGCGCCTGGAGCGTGGCGGCGGCGACGCTGCCGGTGCCCGACTACGTCCTGCCGTCGCCGGCGGCCGTGGTCGCCTCGCTGGGCGACCTGGTCGTCAAGGGCATCCTGCCGACCTACGTCGCCGAGAGCCTGCGGAGGATCGTGACCGCCGGGCTCGTCGCCCTGGTCGTCGGCGTGCCAGCCGGCCTCCTGCTGGGGACGAGCCGCCGGGTGGCGGACTTCGCCTACCCGATCCTCAACTTCTTCCAGTCGGTGTCGGGCATCGCGTGGCTGCCCCTCATGCTGGTCTGGTTCGGGATGGGCGAGCGCACGATCGTCGTGGCCGTGAACTACACGGTGCTCTTCCCGGTGATCTTCAACGCGCTGCTGGGGGTGCGCAGCGTGCCGCGCATCTACGTGAACGCGCTCCGCACGCTCGGCGCCTCGCGGCTCCGCATCGTCACCGACGTGATGCTGCCCGGCGCGCTGCCGAGCATCGCCACCGGCCTGCGCCTCGGCCTCGCCTACGGCTGGCGGGCGCTGATCGCCGCCGAGATGCTGGTGGGGGCCCACGGCCTCGGGTTCATGATCTTCAGCGCCCAGGCCTTCCACCTGACGGCGCGCATCATGCTCGGCATGGCCGTGATCGGAGCGCTGTGGCTCGTCCTCGACTACTTCGTGCTCCGGCCGATCGAGCAGGCCACCATCACGCGGTGGGGGCTGGTCCAGCGGTGAGCGTGCCGGCGGCGGGAGCGCGGGCGGCGGCGGGCCGCTCCCGGGTCGGCGCCGCGATGCCGCGGGCGGGCAGCACGGCCCGCGGCGCGCTGCCGTTCGCCGTCCTGGTCGTCGCCTGGGCCGCCGTGCACCGGGCGGGGATCCTGCCGCCCATCTTCCTGCCGGGACCCGGCGACGTCGCGCGCGTCGCGTGGGAGATGGCGCTCGACGGCTCGCTCGCCGCCAACATCGGCGCGAGCCTCGGGCGGCTGCTGGTCGGCATCGTGGTCAGCGTGCCCGTCGCCATCGCGCTCGGCATCGTGGTGGCGCTCGACCGCCGGCTGGCGCGCGTGCTCGAGCCCATCGCCGGGTTCTTCAACGCGCTGTCGGGCATCGCGTGGCTCCCGCTGGCCGTCACCTGGTTCGGGCTCGGCTGGACCAGCGTGACCTTCATCATGGCCAACACGATCTTCTTCCTCGTGTTCTTCAACACCCTCGTCGGGGTGCGTACGGTGCCGCGGATCTTCGAGCAGGCGGTCCGGACGCTCGGCGGGCGGCGGCGCCACGTGATCCTGCAGGTGATGCTGCCGGGCGCGCTGCCCAGCATCGTCACCGGCATCCGGATGAGCATCGGCTTCGGCTGGCGCGCGCTGATCGCCGCCGAGATGATCGCCACGAGCACCGGGCTCGGGTTCCTGATCTTCAACGCGTCGAACTTCCACCAGACCGACGCGATCCTCGCCGGGATCATCACCATCGGCGTGCTGTGGCTCCTCACGGACCGGCTCGTGCTCCAGCCGCTCGAGCGCTGGACCGTGGAGCGCTGGGGGCTCGTCACGTCGTGAGGCTGCTGCGGCACCGCACCGGCGCCTTCCTCGCGGCCGTCGCGCTGCTGTGGGCCGGCTGGGAGGCGTACCTGGCGCTCAGCGCCCCGCGCCGGCTCGACCCCGCGCTCGCCGGGGCGCTCGCGCCCGGCGCGCGCCTCGACGTCGCGGTGACGCTCGGGTTCGCGCCGGAGGACTTCCACATCCGGCTGTTCCAGGGCCACGGCGTCGTGAGCGGCGTGCGCGGGACCACGGTCATGCTCGACCGGGTGGCCGCCGACGACGTGCGCCGGATCGCGCGCTACTACTGGGTGCGGCGCGTCGCGCCGCGCGGAGGAGCGTCATGAAGCCACCCGTCGAGTTCCTGGACCGCAGTGAGTACCGGCGCCGGATGAACGAGGCGCTCGAGATCGATCCCCGGCGGACCGTCGTGGTGACCGTCGACATGCAGCGCGACTACCTGGACCTCGAGGTCGCCTCGGCGCCCGTCGCCGCCGACGAGGCCGAGCGCGTCGTGAAGCACTCCCGTGACCTGCTCGACTTCGCCCGCGGCCTGGGGCTGCCGGTGGTCCACGTCTACGTGAACCGGCGCCGGGTCGAGTCGGAGCGGGGCCGGGAGACGGCGGGGGAGACGTTCCGCGTCGCCCGCGAGCGCGGCCTGTCGCAGAACGCCCAGGCGGGCGTCCGCCGGATCCCGGACCGGCGGGAGGGATCGCCCCAGGCCCAGGTGCCGGCGATCCTCGTGGCGCCCGACGACGTCCACGTCACCACCAAGAAGTCCCTCGACGGCTTCCTCGGCACCGACCTCGAGTTCCTGCTCTCGCGCGTGTACGAGGCGCGGACCGTCGTGCTCGCCGGCATCAACACCGACACCTGCGTCTACTCGACGGCGTTCTCCGCCTCCAACCGCGGCTACCGGACGGTCGTCGTCTCCGATTGCGTGGCCAGCATGCGGGGACGGGACGCCCACTGGATGGCCCTCGAGCTGATGTCCCGGTCGATCGCCTGGGTGCTGACGCTCGGCGAGCTGAAGAGCAAGCTGGGTGCGGTGTAGGCAGTTCCACAACCAGCCGCCCGGCAGCCCGCTCGACCGCTGGCTCGGGACGCTGTGGGCGGCGGTGCGCGAGGAGACGGGCGGGGCGCTGGACGTGGAGGTCTGCCCGCGCAACGCCGGGATCGCGGGCGGCGACCCGGAGGCGCTCGCCATGCTGCGGGCCGGCGAGGTGGAGTTCTACACGGCGATGGGCGGCCTGCTCGGCGGCGTCGCGCCGGTCGCCGAGATCCAGAGCGTGCCGTTCGCGTTCACCGGCCAGGCGCACGTGTTCGCGGCGATGGACGGGGCGCTCGGCGACCATCTCCGCGCCGAGCTCGCCGCCCGGGGGCTGCACGCGCTGCCGCGCGCGTGCCTCGAGAACGGCTTCCGCCACGTGACCACGAGCGGGCGCCCCGTGCGCTCCGCCGACGACGTCGCCGGGCTCAGGATCCGGACGCCGGCGGCGCGGATCTTCGTGGACTTCTTCGAGTCGCTGGGCGCCCGGCCGACGGTCGTCAACCTGGATCGGCTCCACGAGGCGCTCGCCACGGACCTGGTCGAGGCCCAGGAGAACCCGCTCCTGATGGTCGAGGTGAACCGGCTCGACGAGGTGCAGCGCCGGGTCAGCCTCACGGCGCACATGTGGTCGGGGTTCAACCTCCTCGCCAATCTCGAGCGCTGGCGCGCGCTGCCGGCCGGCGTGCGCGATGTGGTGGAGCGGCGCGCGGCGGAGGTGGCGGCCCGCCAGCGCGCCGAGACCGACGAGGCCAACCGCGGGCTCGTGGCGGGACTCGCGCGGCGCGGCATGGCGGTGGACGAGCCGGACCGCGGCAGCTTCCGGCGCCGGCTCGGCGGCTTCTACGCGCGGTGGAGGCGAGAGCTGGGGGCGAGGGCGTGGGGCCTGCTGGAGGCCCACGCCGGCGTCCTCGCGTGACCGTCAGCCGACGTGGCGGTCGAGCGGCAGCGTGACGGGCGCGTGGCGCTCGGCGGCGAGGTCGGCCGCGAGCGTCACCTCCATCACCTGACGCGCTTCCTCGGCGGTCACCAGCACCGGGCGGTCGAGGGCGACGGCCTCGATGAAGTGGATGGTCTCCGCCTCCATCGGCCCCTGGTAGACGTGGCGCACCCGCTCGCCCGGCATGGTGCTGAGCGGCAGCATCATGCCCTTCTTCATCGTGTTCAGGACGATGTCGCGGTGCGAGTCGTCGATGAGCAGCGCGCCCTCGGTGGCGACGAGCTCGATCGTCGCCGAGGAGAAGTGCGGGTAGCCGGGCGGCAGCGCCCAGCCGGCGCCGACGGTGATCACGACGCCGTCGTCCATGGTCACGACGATCCACTGGCAGTCGGGGACGCCGTGCTCCTTCTCCATGATGCGGAACACGACCTCGGAGTAGACGCGGACGGGGCGCGCCGGGGCCAGGCACCAGAGGAGGAAGTCGAGGTCGTGCGTGGCCTCCATGACGGCCGGCGAGAGCCGGCCGCGGCCGCCGATCTTGTGGCCCAGCGAGCGGGAGATGTTGCGGCTGACGAGCGCGGTGACGGGACGTCCCAGCGTGCCGTCCTCCAGGCACTGCTTGACGTAGGCGTACTTGGGGTTGAAGCGCTGCGTGTAGCCGATCGTCAGCTTGAGGCCCGCCTCGCGCGCCAGCGCGATCAGCTCGTCGGCCTCCTTCAGCTCGATCCCCATGGGCTTCTCGAGGAAGACGTGGCGGCGGGCGAGCAGGCAGTCGCGGGCGAACGGGTAGTGCGTGGTCTCCGGCGTGGTGGCCACGATGAACGCGTCGATCTCGGGGCGCCGCAGCAGCTCGCGGTAGTCGGTCGTCGCCGAGCGGGCGCCGGTCGCCCTTGCGACCTCGGAGAGCCTCGCCTGGTCGATCTCGGCGAGGTGGACCGCCTCGACCAGCGGATGGGCCGCGCACGTCCTCGCGCGGATGCCGCCGATCCACCCCGCGCCGATGATCCCGATCTGGATCCGCCTCATCGCCCGCCTCCCGCAGCGGGTCGGAATCTACCCGACGCGCCGGCGGGGCTCAAGCCCGTTGCGTTCGCCGCCGCCCGCCACTACCCTTGTCCGCACCTCGCGCTCCAGGAGGCCCGGATCATGCGCAACACCAGACTCGTCGCGCTCGTGGTCGCCGCCGCCCTGCTGCTCGCGCCGGCCGCCGCCGCGGTGGCGCAGGAGTTCCCGACGAAGCCGATCGAGCTCATCATCCCGTACGGCCCCGGGGGCTCGCACGACCTGACGGCGCGGGCGGTCGCCAGCGTCGCCCACCAGTACCTGGGCCAGCCGCTGCTCGTCGTGCTGCGCCCCGGCGGCGGCGGCGCCGTCGGCTCGCAGCAGGTCGTCCGGGCGAGGCCGGACGGCCACACGCTGCTGTTCGGCGGCTCCGGCCCCAACACGGTCTTCGCCCAGGTGCAGAACGTCCCCATCGGCCCCGATCACCTCCTTCCCGTCGCCAAGATCAACCACAGCGGCGCGGTCTTCGCCGTGCGGTCCGAGGCGCCGTGGAAGACGTTCCGCGAGGTCGTCGACTGGATGAAGAAGAGCCCCGGGAAGTTCAACTTCGCCAACACCGGCCCCTGGGGCGCGGCCGACTTCCCCATGCGCCAGATCGCCGCGGCCACGGGCGTCGAGTACAACAACATCCCGCACGACGGCGGCGGACCCGCCATGCTCGCGGTGCTCGGGGGCCACGCGGACGCGACGTTCAGCTTCGCGCCACAGCTCCTGCCCCAGCTCCACGCCGGCAAGATGCGGGCGCTCGCGGTGACCGACGCCAGGCGCATCCCGACGCTCGCCGGCGTGCCGACGCTCAGGGAGGAGGGCGTCGACGTGGTCTACACGATGTGGCGGGGGGTGCTGGCGCCGAAGGGGACGCCGCCGGCGATCGTCGACAAGCTCGAGACCGCCTTCCGGAAGATCAGCGAGGACAAGTCGTTCCGGGCGCTCGTCAAGCAGCTCGGCGACGACGTACACTTCGAGGGCAGCAAGGAGTTCGAGAAGACCTGGCGCAAGGAGTGGGACGACGCCGCGAAGATCGTCGCGGCCGGCACCAAGAAGTAGGCCGGGCGCGTGCCGCGTCGGGACGCGGTGGCGGCGGCGGCGATCCTCCTGCTCGCCGCCGCCGTCGTCCGCGAGGCCGGGCGACTGCCGTTCGGGAGCGCGCGCAGCCCCGGCGAGGGGTTCGTGCCGTGGTGGCTGGGCGTCATCCTCGGGGTGCTCGCGCTGATCCTGCTGCTCCGCAGCCTGCTCGAGCGCCGCGCCGCCGGGGCGCCGCAGCCCCGCCGCACGGGGCGCCCGCTCGCCGTGCTGCTCGCGCTCGCCGCCTACGCCGTCGCCGTCGATCCCCTCGGCTACCCGCTGTGCACGTTCCTGCTCGTGGTCGTCACGCTGGCGCCGCGCTCGCCGCGCGAGGCGCTGCCGGCGCTCGCGCTGGCGCTGGCGACCGCGGGCGGCTCCTACGTGCTCTTCGCCGTCTGGCTCGGCGTGCCGCTGCCCGCCGGGCCGCTCGCCCGCTGAGGCGCGATGGACGTCGGCAGTCTCCTCGCCTCGGGCTTCGCCGTCGCCCTCACCCCGACGAACCTCCTCTACTGCCTCCTCGGCTCGGTGATCGGCACCGCCATCGGCGTGCTGCCGGGGCTCGGGCCGCCGGCGACGATCGCGCTGCTCTTGCCCGTCACCTACGGCATGCCGCCGACCTCGGCGGTCATCCTGCTCGCCGGCATCTTCTACGGGGCGATGTACGCGGGATCGACGACGTCGATCCTGCTCAACATCCCGGGCGAGGCCGCGTCGGTGGTGACCTGCATCGACGGCTACCAGATGGCGCGCCAGGGCCGCGCGGGCGCGGCGCTCGCCGTCTCGGCGATCGGCTCCTTCGTGGCGGGCACGGTGAGCATCGTCGGGCTGATGCTGCTGGCGCCGCCGCTGGCGCAGTTCGCCCTGCGCTTCGGCGCGCCGGAGAACGCGGCCCTCCTCGCCGTGGGGCTCATGATGGTCGGCTACCTGGGCGGCGGCTCCGTGGTCAAGAACCTCGCGATGGCCGTCGTCGGCCTGGTCCTCGGGACGGTGGGGCTCGATCCCATCATGGGGACGCAGCGCTTCACCTACGGCGTCTACAAGCTGGCCGAGGGCTTCGAGTTCATCCTGGTCGCGATGGGGCTCTTCGGGATCGGCGAGGTCCTCGTCAACTACGAGCGCGCCGTGGCGCCGGAGGTGCTGAGGACGCGGATCGCCGGCCTCCTGGGGACGCGGGAGGACTGGCGGCGCGCCGCGCTGCCGCTGACCCGCGGCTCGCTGCTGGGCTTCTTCATCGGGGTGCTGCCCGGCGGCGGCGCCGTCGTCGCGTCCTTCATCACCTACGCGCTGGAGAAGCGGCTGAGCCGCCACCCGGAGCGCTTCGGCCGGGGCGCGGTGGAGGGGGTCGCCGCGCCCGAGGCGGCGAACAACGCGGCCGCCACCAGCTCGTTCATCCCGCTGCTGACCCTCGGCATCCCGGGCAACGCCTCGATCGCGCTCATCCTGGCGGCGCTGCTGATCCACGGGATCCGCCCGGGCCCGCTCCTCGTGAGCGATCAGCCGCAGGTCTTCTGGGGGCTCGTCGCGTCGATGTACCTGGGCAACGTGCTGCTGCTCGTCCTGAACCTGCCGCTGATCCGGCTGTGGGTGAGCCTGCTGCGGGTGCCGTACCGCCACCTCGGGCCGCTCATCCTGGTCGTCGTCCTGGTCGGCGCCTACAGCGTGAACAACAACCCGACCGACGTCGGGATCGTCGTCGTCTTCGGGGCCCTCGGCTGGATCCTGCGCCGCCTCGACTTCGAGCCCGCGCCGCTGGTGCTGGCCATGATCCTGGGCCCCCAGCTCGAGGCCGCGCTGCGCCGGACGCTGATCTACTCGCACGGCGACTTCGGCGTGTTCCTCCAGCGGCCGATCTCCGCGGCGCTGCTCGGCGTCGCGGCGCTCATGATGCTGGTCCCGGCCGCGCGCCGGCTCCTCGCCCGCCGGCCGTGGCAGCCCCCCGCGCCGCTCGAGGAGCGTTCCGACTCGTGAGCCGGCGCGGCCAGGCGGCGCTGCGGCGCCGTCCCGGGCCCTCGCGTGGCCGACGGCGCGAGGCCGTCAGCTCCGGAACCGCGGCATCACCTCGCGCGCGAACAGCTCCATCGACCGGCGCACCCTGTCCTGCGGCAGCCCGCCGAAGTTCATCCAGCACAGCACCTGGCCCACGCCGATCGAGCGCATGTACTCGACGTGGCGCGCGACCGTGTCCGGCGAGCCGAAGGCGAGCGTCTCGCGCACCAGGCCCTCCCACGTGATCGACGCCAGGCGCTCGGCCATGGCGCGGAAGCCGGGCTGCAGGCTGGGATGCGCGTCCTCGATGCGCTCGGGGATCACGAACTTCCTGAACGACTCCTGGTACCAGAGCTCGGCGGCCTTCGCCTCCTCGAGGGCGCGGGCATCGGTGTCGGCGACGTAGATCTGGCGCGAGACGCCCCAGCGGGAGAGGAGCGAGGCCACCTCGGCGTCGGAGCGGCCAGACTTCCTCAGCGTGTCGACGTAGATGTCGCGGTTCGATTCCAGCTGGCTCACCGGGCCGAACAGGACGGAGTTGAGCATCGGCCAGCCGCGGAGCGCCGTGTTCTCGATGCCGTCCTTGGTCACGCACACCTGGTAGAGCGGCGGGTGCGGGCGCTGGACGGGCTTGGGGATCACGCCGACCTCGGGGATCTTGAAGAAGCGGCCGTCGAAGGCGAAGCGCTCCTCGGTCCAGGCCCTCACGATGATCTCGACGGCCTCGTCGAAGCGCTCGCGGCTCTGCTCCTGCGGCACCCGGTAGCCGCGGAACTCGGCGGGGCGGTTGCCGCGCCCGACGCCCACGTCGAGGCGGCCGTCGGAGATGATGTCCACGAGCGCCATCTGCTCGGCGAGTCGGATCGGCTCGTGGAAGGGCAGGATGGCGGCGGCGAGCCCGATGCGGATCCGCCGCGTCCGCGACGCCGCCGCCGCGGCCAGGGAGGCCGGGTCGACGCTGAGGCCGTAGTCGATGAAGTGGTGCTCGGTGAACCACGCCTCGTCGAAGCCCAGCTCCTCGGTCCACTCCACCTGGCGCAGCTCGCGCGTGATGATGTCGGCGTGGTCGTGGCCCGGCGGGGCCTGGAAGAAGAAGAACGTTCCGAATTTCATCGGGGCTCCTCACACTCCGAGATGTTTCGACTGGACCTCGTGATTGGCGGCCAGCTCGGCCGCCGTGGACGAGTGCACGATGCGCCCGCGGCTCAGCACGTGGGCGCGGTCGGCCACCGACAGCGCGAGCGGCAGGTTCTGCTCGACGAGGAGGATCGACAGCCCCTCGCGCTTGAGGTCGGCGATCACGCGGCCGACCTCGCGGACCAGGAGCGGCGCGAGCCCCTCCGTCGGCTCGTCCATCAGGAGCAGGTCGGGGTTCGTCATCAGCGCGCGGCCGATGGCGAGCATCTGCTGCTCGCCCCCCGACAGCTTCGTCGCCCGGTTGCGCGCGCGCTCCTCGAGCCGGGGGAACAGGGTGAAGACCCGGGACACCGTCCACCGGCCGCCGCCCCGCCGCGCCGCCACGTCGAGGTTCTCGCGGACGGTCAGCGAGGGGAAGACCCGGCGTCCCTGGGGGACCAGCCCCATGCCCCGCTCGACCGAGCGGAACGGGGCCCAGCGGGTGACGTCCTCGCCCTTGAAGTGGATGCTGCCGCTGCGGGCCGGGCTGAAGCCGATGATCGAGCGGATGAGCGTCGTCTTGCCCATGCCGTTGCGCCCGAGGATCGTGACGACCTCGCCGCGCGCCACCGTGAGCGACACGCCGTGCAGGACGTGGCTGTCGCCGTAGAAGGTGTGGACGTCGCGGACGTCGAGGACCGCGACCGCCTCAGGCACCGAGGTAGATCTCCCGGACGGTGGGGTCGGCCTTGACCGCGTCCCGGGGGCCGTCGGCGATGACCCGGCCGTAGTGGAGCACGGTCACCCGCTGGGCGATCTCCAGCGCGATGTCCATGTCGTGCTCGATCATGAGCACCGTGATGCCGGGGTCGAGCCCGCGCAGCAGGTGGGCCATCAGCTGGGTCTCCGCGGGCGACAGCCCCGCGCAGGGCTCGTCCAGCAGCAGCACGCGGGGACGGCCGGCCAGCGCCAGCGCGATCTCGAGCTGCCGCTGCTCGCCGTGCGACAGGTGGCGCACCTCGACGCCGTCGCGGCCGTCGAGCCCCACCGCGGTCAGCGCCTCCCGGGCGCGGGCCGCCAGGTCCGGAAAGCCGGACAGCGGGCGCAGCATGGAGAACTTCGCCGCCCCGAGCGCCTGCACGGCCAGCACGCAGTTCTCGAGCACCGAGAGCGTCGGGAACAGGTTGGTGATCTGGAACGTGCGCGCCAGCCCCAGCGCGGCCCGGCGGTGGGGCGCCACGCGGGTGATGTCGCGCCCGAAGAGCCGGATGGCGCCGCTCGTCACGGGCAGCTCGCCCGAGATCAGGTTGAACAGCGTCGTCTTTCCCGCGCCGTTGGGGCCGATCAGCGCGCGGCGCTCCCCGGGACGCACGGCGAGCTCCACGCCGTCCACGGCGCGGAGCCCGCCGAACGACCGCGAGACGCCGGCCAGACGGAGGGCGTCCTCGCTCAGCGCGCCCTCACCGGCGGTGCGTGCGCCGCGAGGAGTCCCGCCGGAGAGCGCCCCCTCCAGGTCCGGGACCTGCCCCGGGATCCGTCGCGCGGGCGGCGCCCGCGCCCGGCCGCGCGAGCCCGCCCGTCACTGGCAGTGCTTGCACGGCGGGTAGTCCCGCGTGTAGAGCGGCTGCTTCATGTACTCGTCCGGATTGTACTTCCAGAACTGACCCACGGCCGGGAAGGTGGCCACGACGGTGTTCTGGAGCTTGCCGCCCACGCGCTCCACCTTGCGCACGTAGATGGTCTGGACGGGGTTGCCCCAGCGGTCGACGCTGATCGGGCCGCGGGGCGCGTCCTTGATGTCGACCTTCCGGAGCGCGGCGAGGAGCGCGTCGCGGTCCTCGACCTTCCCGTTGATCGCCTTGATGGCCTCGACGATCCACCGCGTGCCCGTGTACGTCGCCTCCGAGTAGTAGGAGGCGCTCTTGCCCGCGCGGGCCTCGAAGGCGCGGGCGAACTTCTGGTTGGCGGGGGTGTCGATCGCCGCCGAGTAGTGCAGCGGGGTGATGGTGCCGAGCGCCTCGTCGCCCATCTGCGGCAGCACCGACTCGTCCGTCGTCGTGCCGCCGCCCAGCAGCGGCAGCTTGCCCTTGAGCCCCGCCGACTCGTACTGCTTCATGAACTGCAGCGCGAGCCGCCCGACGAAGAGCGCCAGCACGGCGTCGGCGTCGCGCCTGATCTGGGCGAGGAACGGGGCGAAGTCGTTGGTGTTGAGCGGCGTCCAGATCTTCTGGACGATCTGGCCGCCGTTCTCCTCGAAGGACCGCTGGAAGCCGCCGACGGTCTCCCAGCCGAAGGCGTAGTCCATGCCGATCGTGACGACCTTGCGGTGCTTGAGGTTCTTCGCCACCCACTCGCCGAAGGGGTGCAGGGGCTGGCTGGTCGTCCACCCGGTGCGCACGATCCACTTCGCCGGCTTCCGCTGGGTGAGGTCGTCGGCGGCGATGACGGGGAACGTCGTCGGCACGCGCTGGCCGTCGACGAACGGCTGGAGCGCGTAGCCGGTCGACGCCAGGAGGCCGCCCGTCAGCACGTGGACGCGGTCCTGGTCGACGAGCTTGCGCGCCTTGGTGAGCGCGGTGGCGGGCGTCCCCTCCGTGTCCTCGACGATCAGCTCGATCTTGCGGCCGGCCGCCTGGCGGCCGATCTCGTCCAGGTACAGCTCGGTGCCGACGAGCATGTCCTTGCCCGTCGCCGAGAACGCGCCGCTCAGCGGGGCCAGGAGCCCGATCTTGATGGGGCCGCCCTGGGCCGTCGCCGGCGGAGGAGCGCCGAGCGAGGCGGCGAGGCCGGTCAGCAGTGCGGCGAGCGTGACGAGCGCGACAGCGCGTCGGGTCATGACAGCCTCCCTTGGATCTCGGTGCTGACGGGTTGCGGACATCAGCGTCCCCGCCGGCGCAGCGCGCCGACGACGCCGCGCGGAGCGAAGAGGATGACGCCGATGTAGACGGCGCCGAGGATGAGCAACCAGCGCTTGGTGTAGACGCTGACGAAGTTCTTGAGGAACACGATGACGGCGGCGCCGATGGCGGGGCCGACCAGCGTCCCCGGCCCGCCGAGCGCGACCATGAGGAGCGTCTCGACGGACGTCACCAGCTGGACGTCGACGGGGCTGACGAAGCCGTTGTAGTAGGCCCACAGGACGCCGGCGAACCCCGCCACCGTGCCCGAAATGACGAACGCCAGGTACTTGTGCAGCCAGACGTTGTAGCCGAGGATCCGCATGCGCGACTCGCTCTCGCGGATGCCCTTGAGCGTGAGCCCGAACGGCGAGCGCACCAGGAGCCCCAGCAGGATCCAGGCGAGCAGCGCCGCCGCCAGCGAGAAGTAGAAGAAGGGCAGCGGCGCCCAGAGGCTCCACGGCAGCGGCAGCTCCGGGCGCGGCACGCCGGAGATCCCGTTGTCGCCCTTGGTGAGGCTGACCCAGCGGAACGCGAGGCCCCAGACCACCATGCCGAGGGCGAGCGTGATCATCAGGAAGTACGTGCCGGCGGCCCGGATCGCCACGAGCCCGAAGACCGCGGCGAAGGCGGCGGCGGCGGCGACGCCGGCGGCCAGGCACGCCGCGAAGCCGGCCTGGTAGTCGGTCGCCAGGATCGCGACCGCGTACGCGGCGACGCCGAAGTACGCCGCGTGGCCCAGCGAGGGCAGTCCCGTGTAGCCGAGGAGCACGTCGAGGCTCATCGCCAGCACGGCCACGATCAGGGCCTGGGTCAGCAGCGTCAGCGGGTACGACGGCAGCGCCGGCGCCACGGCCGCGAGGACGGCGGCGGCGACGGCGGCGGGCACCAGCGGACGGCGCATCAGGCGCGGCCGAAGAGGCCGGTCGGCTTCAGCGCCAGGATCAGGGCCATCGGCGCGAAGAGCGTGAAGTAGGAGAGCTCGGGGAACAGCGCCTTGCCGAAGTTGTCCAGGAGGCCGACGAGCAGGCTGCCGACCATGGCCCCGGGAAGGCTGCCGAGCCCGCCCACGATGACGACGACGAACGCGTAGGGGAGCACCTCGAAGTCCGCCCCCGGGTAGACGCCGAGGAAGGCGCCCCCGATGACGCCGCCGAGGGCCGCCAGGCAGGCGCCCAGCGCGAAGACCGCCAGCGAGATGACGGGGACGTTGATCCCCACGCCCTGCGCCATCTCCCGGTCGTCGACGGCGGCGCGGATGCGGGCCCCCGCGCGGGTGCGGTCGAGCGCGAGCCACAGGAGGGCGCCGACGGCGACGGCCACGACCACGATGAAGATCCGGTACGACGGGAAGGAGTAGGTGCCGGCGACGACCGAGCCCTGCAGCGCGCCGGGCACGGGGATCGTGTACGGGTCGCCGCCCCAGATCAGGAGCGCCAGGTCCTGGAAGATCAGGGCGAAGCCGATCGTCATGAGGACCTGGCCGAGCGTCTGGCCCGGCAGCCTGCGGAGGAACAGCCGCTCCATCCCCATGCCGATGAGCCCGACGGCGACGGCGCCGGCGAGCACCGCCGCCGGAAAGCTCTCCGTGCGCCAGACGACCGACAGGCCCACGTAGCCACCGAGCATGAAGTACGAGCCGTGGGCGAGGTTGACGATGCGCATGACGCCGAAGATCAGGCTGAGACCGCTGGCGAGCAGGAAGAGGAGGGCGCCGTACGAGAGGCCGTTGAAGGCCTGGATGATCCAGAACTCGGCCGTCACGGTCCCGCCGCGATCAGGCGAGCCCCAGGAGCCGCGCGGCGTTGCCGCGGATGATCCGGGCCTGGTCGGCCGCCTTGAGGCCCAGGCGCTTGGTGACGATGTCCCGCGGCCGCTCGTACCCCATGTCGAAGCAGAAGTCGCTGCCGAGCATGACGCGGTCGGCGCCGACCAGGCCGATCAGGTAGCGCAGCGCCTCCGGCGAGTGGCTGATGGTGTCGTACGTGAAGCGTCGGAGGTACGCGCTGAACGGCCGCCGCGCGCGGTCGCGGGCCTCGGGACGGACGCGCTGGCCGTGCTGCAGCCGGCCGAACAGGTACGGCATGGCGCCGCCGGCGTGCGGCAGACAGACCTGGAGCCGCGGGAAGCGGTCGAGGACGCCGCCCAGGACCAGGTGCGCGGCGGCGATCGCGGTGTCGAACGGGTTGCCCAGCAGGTTGCTCAGGTAGAAGGGCGCCAGCCGCGAGGCGCCGACCACGTTGATCGGGTGCAGGAGCACCGGCAGCTCGTACTCCTGGCAGCGCTCGAACAGCGGCGTGTACGCGGTGTCGCTCAGCTCCCGACCGTTGACGTTCGTGCCGAGGTAGACGGCGCGGATCCCGGGCAGGCGGGCGGCGCGCTCCAGCTCCGCGATCGCCAGCGCGGGATCCTGCATCGGCAGCGTCGCGCAGCCGACGAAGCGGTCGGGGTGCGCCGTGTGCGCCTCGGCGCAGGCGTCGTTGAACGCCTGGGCGAGGCGGCGACCGAGCGCGGCGCCGGCGAAGTACACCATCGGCGTCGTGAGCGACAGCGCTTGGACGCCGACGCCGGACCGGTTCATCGCCTTGAGCCGCGTGTCGAGGTCCCAGTACGCGGGGCCCAGTGGCGGCGTCGACACCCCGCCGATCACGATGCCGATGCCGGCCGGGTTCGAGCGGTCGATGCGGGCGCCGGCGGCGGCGCCTTCCTTCTCGATGATCCTGAGATAGCTTTCCGGGAAGAAATGGGCGTGGATGTCGATGCCGAGGGGCGGCGTCACGGCGGTGGATTGTACTATACCCGGCGACGAAAGTACCACCGGGCGATCGCCGCCCGACACCACCAAGGAGGTTCCCCGTGAAGCTGCCCCACGAACGCTTCGACTACTCGCCGCTGCCCGAGCGCCCCCGCTGGCGGCTCCCCGGGGGAGCCCGGGTCGCCGTGTGGACCATCGTGAACGTGGAGGAGTGGTCCATCGAGAAGGCGATGCCGCGGCAGTACCTGACGACCCCGCAGGGGGTCGCCGTCACCCCCGACGTTCCCAACTGGGCGTGGCACGAGTACGGGATGCGGGTCGGGTTCTGGCGCCTCCTGGAGGCGCTGACCCGGCGGAAGATCCGGGCCACGACGGCCATCAACGCCCACGTGTGCGAGGCCTACCCCGCGGTCGCGCGGGCGATGCTCGACGCCGGCTGGGAGTTCATGGGCCACGGCGTGGTGCAGGGCGCGATGCACCTCCTGTCCGACCAGCGCGCGGCCATCCGCGAGTCCATCGAGCTGATCCAGAAGTTCACGGGCCGGCGCCCCCGGGGCTGGCTCGGGCCCGGCCTCACCGAGACGTGGGAGACGCTCGATCTCCTGGCCGAGGAGGGGATCGAGTACGTGTCGGACTGGGTGAACGACGACCAGCCGTACGAGATCCGGACGTCGACGCGGCCGCTCGTCTCCGTCCCCTACACGCTGGAGCTGAACGACATCCCGATGATGGTGATCCAGCACCACGAGTCGTCGTACTGGCTCCAGCGCGCGAGGGACCAGTTCGACCGGCTCCACGCCGAGGGCGCCGAGCATCCGCGCGTCATGGCGCTGGCCGTCCACCCGTACATCTCGGGCGTCCCCCACCGGATCAAGTACTTCGAGGCGGTCTACGACTACCTGAGGAAGCAGAAGGGCGTGTGGCTGGCGACGGGCGAGGAGATCTACGAGTGGTATCGCCAGACGCGCGCCGGGGGCGCCGGCGCGGCCGCGGCCGGGGGCTCCCGGGCCCGCAGCGCCGGCGCCCGCCCCGCCTCCCGCCGCGCCCGCTGAGGGCGACGTCGTCGTCGCTACTTCGCGGGGGCGACGACGACGTCCGTGGGGCGGCCGGCCAGGAAGTTCTCGACGTTCTGGACGGCCCGGAGCAGGCCGTCGCGGATCACCTCCGGCGTCTGGCCGGCGTTGTGCGGCGACAGCACGACGTTCTCCAGCTTCAGGATCGGATCCGCGGGCTTGACCGGCTCGTCGTGGAACACGTCGAGCCCGGCGCCCGCGATCCGCCCCTGGGCCAGGGCGTCCAGCAGCGCCTCGCGCTCCACCAGCGGGCCGCGGGCGGTGTTGATCAGGATGGCGGTCCGCTTCATGCGGGCGAACTCCCTCCGCCCGATGAAGCCGCGGGTCTCGGGGATCAGCCGGAGGTGCAGCGAGACGACGTCGGCGCCGGCGAGGATCTCGTCCTTGCTCGCGGGACGGGCGCCCAGCGCGCCGATGCGCGCGGCGTCGCCCCGGAGGCTCCACGCCATGACGTCCATGCCGATGGCGCGGCCGAGCTCCACGACGCGGGAGCCGATCGTGCCGACGCCGAAGACGCCGAGGGTCTTGCCGAGCATCTGCGAGAGCAGCTCGCGCGGCCAGCGACCCTCGCGCACTTCCCGGTCGATCCTGGGGATGCGGCGCCCGACCGCCAGCATCAGCGCGAGCGCGTGCTCGGCGACGGCGCGGGCGTTGACGCCGGGCGTGTTGCAGACCGTCACCCCGTGGCGGCCGGCCGCGTCGAGGTCGACGTTGTCGGTGCCGGTGCCCCAGATGGACACCATCTCGAGGTTTCGGCACGCGGCGAAGACGCCCTCGGTGAAGCGGGCGTGGGCGCGGATGTTGACGGCGATCCGCGCCCGGTCGATGCGGCGGATCAGCTCCGCCTCGTCGTCCGCGCCTCGCGCGGTGAAGACGCGCACGTCGCCGAGCGCGCGCGCCCGCTCGTGGGCCGGCGTGCCGTCGAAGACCGAGGGGAAGTCGTCAGGGACGACGATCGTGACGGGCGTGGCCGGCGGCACGGGGAGCGCGCTCAGCCCTGGTCGGCGAACGTCTGCTGCGCGGCCGCCACGCCGGCGCCCGGCTCGCACTTGTGGCCGAGGTCGCGGAGGGCCAGCTCGAGCGCGCCCAGCGTGGGCAGCACGTAATGCGGGCTCGCCGTCATCCCCATGGTGCCGATCCGGAGCGTGGTGGTCCTGAGCTTGTCGAGCCCCGTGCCGATCAGGATCCCGTACCGGTCCCGCATGCGCGCGACGACCGCCGCGGTGTCGACGTCCTTCGGCACCCGGATCGACGAGACCGTGTTCGACCACAGCGACGGGTCCGGGAACATCTCGAGCCCCATGGCCTGGACGCCGGCGCGGAGGGCCGCGGCCGCCACGGCGTGGCGGCGGAACCGCTGCGCGAGCCCCTCGTGCAGGATCAGCCGCACGGCGGCCTGCATCGCGGCGGCGAGGTGGGTGGGGATCGACACGGGCTGCCGCCGCGGCGCCCCGTCCCTGACGGCGCCGCCGCGCGACTCGGGGATCCAGTGCTCCTTCCAGCGGAGCAGGTCGTAGACCAGGCTCGAGGCGCGGCGCGCCCGCCGCTCCATCGCCTGCCAGGCGCGCGGGCTCACCGCGACCAGCGCCAGCCCCAGCGGCGCCGCCAGGCACTTCTGCGAGCCCGTCATGTTGAGGTCGACGCCCCACTCGTCCGTCCGGACGTCGATGCCGGCGATGGAGGAGACCGTGTCGAGGAGGAACAGGGCGCCGGTCTCGCGCGCGATCCGGCCCACCTCGGCGGCGGGGTAGGTGGTGCCCGTCGACGTCTCGTTGTGGACGAGCGTGATCGCCTTCGGACGGAGGCGCGCGGCCTCGACGGCGAGGCGGCCGAGGTCGAGGGGCCGCCCCGGCTCGACGGCGAACTCGGTGAGCTCGGCGCCCACGCGGTTCATGATCTCCCGCATGAGGACGCCGAACTGTCCGGCCGCCACGACGAGCACGCGCTCGCCGGGCTCGATCACGCTGAGGGCGCCGGCCTCGAGCGCGGTCCGGCCGGAGCCCGGCATCAGGATGACCTCGTTGCGCGTCTGGAAGATCTCGCGCAGCGCGAGCGTCGTCGGCTCGAGCACGCCCTCGTCGAAGCTCCTGTCGTACTGGATCGCGGGCGGCTGGTTCATGGCCTGGATGACGGGCGGCGGCAGCTCCGTCGGTCCGGGGATCATCAGCATCGCGCGCGTGTGGCAGGCCGTCCAGTCGATCGCGCTCATGGCGTCTCCTCGGGGCGGGAAGGTGCCCGCATTGTAGCGCAGGGCCGGCGCCCGCGGGTCACCGCGTGGCTCCCGCCGGTTCCCGCCGGCGGTGGATGAAGTAGAGGTTGCGGGCGTAGACGAACAGCCCGGCGCCCTGCCCGAGGATGAAGACCGGGTCGAGCCGGTAGATCGCGTAGGCGAGCAGCGTGAGCCCGCCGCCCACCGAGAAGTACCAGAACTCGCGCGGGATCACGCTCCTGCGACGGCGCTCGGTGGCGATCCACTGGACGAGGAACCGCGCCGAGAAGAGCGCCTGCCCCAGCAGGCCGATCGCGAGCCAGACCTGTTCTGTCGTCATCGTGATGGCACCTCGTGCCTCCGGAGTGGATGGTTCACGCGCCGCCGAGCATCGCGCGAAGGACCTCGTGCGCCCGCCGCACGTCGGCCGCTCGCCGGTGGCCGGCGACGAGGGCGTAGATCCGCTCGGCCTCCTCGCTGGGGACGACGGCGCGCGGGCCCGGCCGGACGTCGGTGAGGTGGCGCAGCGGCACCTCGAGGGCGACGGCCACGTGGTAGAGGCTGTCCATCGAGATGGACTTCTCGCCGCGCTCGACCTCGCCGATGAACTTGCCGCTGAGGCCCGCGCGCTGGCCCAGCCGCTCCTGGCTCAAGCCGCGCTGCTTCCGGAGGGCGCGGAGACGCTGACCGAGGAACTTCCGGACGTGGGGGACCGCTCGCTCTGCCAATTCTTCCCTCGATGCCCACCGGTCACTGACGCCCTAGCACGCCTCGGTCCCGCCGTTCATGATGGCGAGCACGAGGGCTCCGTCGCGGCTCGTGACGCTGTGGACGCAGCCCGGCGGCCGCCGGGCGTAGTTGCCTCGCGCGCAGGTGCCGGTGTCGTCGGACACGCTGCCCTCCAGCACGTAGATCTGCTCGTCCCCCAGGTGACGGTGGCGGGGAATCGAGGCGCCGGGCTCGTAGCGCATCAGGACCGCGCGGCGGTCGCCCTCCTCCCACAGAACCTTCCAGAAGATGCCCGGCCGCCGCTCCACCCAGGGGACCTTCGCGGCGTCGACGTAGAGGCTCGCCGGCGTCACGGCAGGTCGACCTCGGTGGCCTCGCCGTCGATGCGGAGCCGGTAGACGGGCACGGAGAGATCGGGATCGACGCGGCAGCGGCCGGTCGCCAGGTCGAAGTCGAAGCCGTGCCAGGGGCAGACCGCCGCGCCCGCCTCCACCCAGCCGTCGGCGAGGGGGCCGTCCTGGTGGGGGCAGATCGCGCCGCACGCGTAGAAGCGGCCGCCGCCGGCGTTGAAGACGGCGACGGCGCGGCCGTCGGCCTCGACGAGGGCGCCCTTCCCCGCGGGGATCTCGTCGGCCCGCCCCAGCTTGACGAACGCCATCCGGCCGCCCCTCCTCGTCGCGCCCTACCGGCGGCGGAGGGCGGCGGTGACGGCGTCGCGGAAGGCCTCGACCGGGTGGGCGCCCTGGAGAACCTCGTCGCCGATGATGAACGTCGGCGTGGCCGAGACGCCGAGCTCCCGGGCCTGCCGGACGTCGGCCTCCACGGCGGCCGCCTGCTCGCGCCCGTCGAGGCAGCGCGCGAAGCGCCGGGCGTCGAGGCCGAGATCCGACGCGTAGCGCACGAGCGCGTCGCGCTCGAACCGCGGCTGCTCGGCGAACAGGCGCTCGCGGTACTCCCAGTGACGGCCCTGGACGCCGGCGCAGCGCGCCGCCTCGTGCGCCGGCCGCGCGAGGGCGTGCGAGGGCAGCGGGAAGTCCTTGACGACGAGACGCACGCGGCCCTCGAACTCCTTCAGCACCTGGCCCAGCGACCGCTGGGCGGCGCGGCAGTGCGGTCACTGGTAGTCGGAGAACTCCACGATGGTCACGGCGGCGTCGGCGGGGCCGCGCGTCATGGCGGGCTCGATGGTGAGCCGGACCTGGGCGTGCGCCCCGGCGGCGAGCGCGAGGAGCAGGGTGACGATGGTGTAGACTCCCCAGCGACGCGTGCGCCGTGACGCTTCCGTGCTCACGTCGGCCCAGAATACGCTGCCGTCCAACGTCCTGCAACGTTCGGGGAGGGGCGCATGGAGCTGCTGCTCGGCACGTACCCGTCGTGGTCCCACCTGGTGGTGCGACTCGCCCTCGGCGTCGTCTTCGTCGCGCACGGAGGCCAGAAGGTGTTCGGCTGGTTCGGCGGCCGCGGCCTCCGCGCCACCGTGGACTATTTCCGGCAGGGGCTCGGCGTGCCGCCCGCGCTCGCCGTGGCCGCCTCGCTGACCGAGCTGCTCGGCGGCGCCGCGATGATCGTGGGCTTCCTGGCGCGGCCGGCGGCGCTGGGGCTCATCGTCGTGATGCTGGTCGCCGTGGCGAAGGTGCACGCGCGGCACGGGTTCTTCCTGAACATGAGCGGCGCGCCGGGCCGGGGCCACGGCTACGAGTTCAACCTGGTGCTGATCGCGATGGCCCTGTCGATCCTCATCGGGGGCGCCGGCATCCTCTCCATCGACCGGATGCTCGTGCCGGTCGGCGTGGCCTGGGGCGAGTAGGGTCGGCGGCTCACGCGGCGCGGCCGCCCTCCTCGACGAGCGACGTGATGACGTAGGTGCCGCTCTTCTCGTCCCGCTCGAGCGTCACGATCTTCTGCTTGGCGGCGTCCTCGAGCAGCTTCGAGAACGTCGAGTAGCCGTAGTAGGACTCGTTGAACGCGGGGTTCTTGCGGATCATCGTCTGCTTCACCATCGAGCCCCAGAGCGTCTCCTTGTTCTCCCGCTGGAGCGCCTGGATGGCGTCGATGAGCTGGCCCATCGCCTCCGCCTTCTTCTCCGGCAGGCCGCGGAGCACGCTGGTCTTCTTGGTGTCGCGGATGAGGTCCTCGTAGAAGATGAACTCGTCGCAGTTGGCGACCAGCAGGTCCGACGACGATGACTTGACGCCGAGCCCGATCACGTAGCGGTCGTTCTCCCTGAGCTTCGACACCAGCGGCGAGAAGTCGGAGTCGCCGGAGACCAGGGCGAACGTGTCGATGTGGGTCTTGCCGTAGGCGAGGTCGAGGGCGTCCACGACCATCCGGATGTCGGCCGAGTTCTTGCCGCTGTAGCGGCTCTGCGGCACGTCGATCAGCTCGATGGCCCACTCGTGGAAGGGGCGCTTGTACTCGGTGAAGCGGTTCCAGTCGGCGTAGGCGCGCCGGACGATGATCTTGCCCTTCTCGAGCAGCCGCTCCAGGACCAGCTTGATCTCGAACTGCTTGTACTGAGCCTCCTTGACCCCGCGGGCGATGTTCTCGAAGTCGATGAACAGCGCCAGCTTGCGTTCCCCGTTCATCCCGCCATCCCTGGCGGCTATTGTATAGTGGCCTCCCGACATGGCACGGCTGATTTTCGAGCTCTGGAGGTCACGACGCATGAGCAAGGTCGATCCCGCGCTCTCGCACCGCGTCCCGCCCGGGCAGACGCTGACCGTCAAGTGGCCGGTGCTCACGTACGGCCAGACGCCGCGGTTCGACCCCCGGCGCTGGACGTTCCGCTGCTTCGGCCTGGTGGAGCGCGAGACGACGTGGACGTGGGAGGAGTTCCTCCGGCTGCCCCGCGTGACCGTGCGCTCGGACATCCACTGCGTCACCCGGTGGTCGAAGCTCGACAACGAGTGGGAGGGGGTGCCGGCGCGCGCCATCATCGAGCATGTCCGGCCCCGGCCGGAGGCGCGGTGGGTGATGCAGCACGCCGACCCGGACTACACGACCAACACCTCGCTGGAGGACCTCCTCGCCGCCGACGTCGTCCTCGCCCTCAAGCACAACGGCCGCGACCTCGAGCCCGACCACGGCGGTCCCATGCGGCTCGTGCTGCCGAAGCTCTACTTCTGGAAGAGCGCCAAGTGGCTCCGCGCCTTCGAGTTCCTCGACGTGAACCCGCCGGGGTTCTGGGAGCAGAACGGCTACCACATGAACGCCGACCCCTGGAAGGAGGAGCGCTACTCCGACCAGGAGACGCGCGCCATGCAGCAGATGCGCGCGGAGGCCGCGCGCCGCCTCCGGGCCCGCTGACGCGCGCGGGGCCGGATCGCCGCGCAGTCGCACTGGCCCCGACGCCGGCGCGTGTGGCGCCTCGCGCGACGCGGGGGGCGTTCGGGGGGGCGCCTCGCCCCCCCGATGTCGTGAATCACCGCCGCGCGACCGCCAGCGTCGCGCCGGCGGCCGCGATGGCCCCGGCGGCCAGGAAGACCGCGGCCGGCCCCACCGCGGCCGCCACGAGCTCCGCTCCCACCGCGCCCCCCGCGATCCCCAGCTCCAGCGCCGTGTAATACGTCCCCATCGCACGCCCGCGGTCCTGCGCGCCCGCGCGGTCCACGCACCACGCCATCAGCGCCGGCTGCGCCGACCCGAAGCCGACGCCGTAGAGCGCGGCGGCGACGGTGAGCCCGCCCAACCCGCGCGCGAGCGCGAGCGCCGCGACGCCGGCGGCGGCGAGCACGAGCCCCGTCGCGGCGACGGGCGTCCGCCCGAGACGGTCGGACAGGCGGCCGGCGTGGCCGCGTACGCCGGCGACCACGAGGGCGAACACGAGGAAGAACAGCCCCGAGTTCACGCCCTGCGCCTGCGCGTGGATCGGAAGGAACGCCACCTGGGCGCCGTACGTCACCATGAGGCACAGCGCGACGAGCGAGGGGGAGAGCGCGGCCGCGCTGAGCGCGGCGTCGAGCCGCAGCGGGACCCGCTTCGGCTCGGCCAGGGACTCCGGCACCGGGGCGGTCAGCGCGAGCGCCCCGGCGGCGGCCACGGCCGACGCGGCGAAGAGCGGGACGAACCCCGCGCGCTCGACCAGCGCGACGCCCGCGCCGGGACCGGCCGCCATCGCGACGTTGGCCGCAGCGCCGAACGAGCCGAGCAGCTCGCCGCGCCGCGCGGGAGGCGCCGCGTCGGCCACCAGCGCGCTGGCCGCGGTGGGGAAGAGCCCCATGCCGGCGCCGTGGAGCAGGCGGACGAGCACGAGCGCCGGCACGGTGACGGTGACGGTGTAGGCCACCGGTGCGACGACGAACAGGGCGGCGCCCGCGAGGAGCAGGGGCCGGCGCCCGAAGCGGTCGCTCGCCCAGCCCGCCCACGGCCTGACGAGCATCGACGCCAGCGCGAAGGACCCGATGACGAGGTCGAGGGCGCCGTCCGAGACCCCGGCCTCGCGCGCGTAGAGCGGGAGCGCCGAGAGCAGCAGGTAGAACGAGAGGAAGAAGGCGAACGCGCTCGCCCAGAGCAGCCGGAGGGTCGCCGTCACCGGGCGCCGGTCAGTAGACCCTGCGCTCGGTGCGGATGACCCACCAGTGGACGACGGCGGCGCCGACGAGGACGGCGGCGCCGACCGCGATCCACAGCGCGTCGCCCCGCGGCTCGGTGTCGCGGTAGTGCAGGAGCCCGACGACGATGAGCGCGCAGCCGATGACGGCCGCCACGCTGCGCGCGCCGGAGACGAACCGCAGCCAGGCGGGCCGCGTGCCCGCCGCGGCGAGCCCGAAGGCGAGGACCGCGAGCGCCGCGACCACGGCGCTCGACGCCGTCAGCGTGACGGCCCACGCCAGCGTGACCTCCGTCGCGTCGCGGATGGGGCCGAGGTAGAGCATGTGGGCGACGACCCACACGACCAGGAGGAGGACGCCGACCCACGCCGCCACCCGGGTCATGGGAGGCCCGACCCCTCGCTCGGGATGCGGTCGGCGGCGGCCCGCGTCGGCATCGCCACGGCGATTCTACCAGCCGGCCGGCGCGCCGGCAGCCGTGCAGCCGGTTTCCGTTTCCGGGCGGGTCCCTTCATGGTGCTCCATGCGCCTGCCGGATGCGCTCCCAGGTCACGAAGCAGCCGTAGTGGAAGCGGTAGAGCGACGCGGCGTCCGGCGGCCCGTATTCCACCTCGAGTTCCACCTCCGCGCCGGTGATCGGCTCCTCGCAGACGGCGCAGGGCATCCCGGTGCCGTGGCCGCCCCACGCCCGCCGGGGCTCCGCCGACGGCAGCAGGTGATCCCGTAGCAATTCACGGACCCTTCGCTCCCGCGTCTGCTCGTCCATGCCCGCTGACCTACGGCGGGGAAACCGGCCGCGCTCCCGGCGGGACCTGTTACGATCGGCCGTGATGGCGCACGCCCATCGCGAGACCGCCGCCGGCCGCTCGCGTGGACGGCTCCTGGCCGTGCTGCTGCTCACGGGCAGCGTGCTCGTCGTGGAGGTCGCCGGCGCCCTGTGGACCGGCAGCCTGGCGCTCGCCGCCGACGCCGGCCACATGCTCACGGACGCCGGCGGCCTCACCCTGGCCCTGTTCGCCGTGTGGATCGCGGCCCGGCCCCCGACGCCGGCGAAGACGTTCGGCTACTACCGGGTCGAGATCCTCGCCTCGGTGGTGAACGCGCTGGTGCTCCTCGGCATCGCCGGCTGGATCCTCGTCGAGGCCTACGCGCGCGTGCTGGAGCCGCCGCCCGTGCTCGGCGGCCCCATGGCTGCGGTGGCGGCGCTCGGCCTCGCCGCCAACGTCGCGGGAGCGCTGATCCTCCGGCGCGGCGCGGCCGAGAGCCTCAACGTGCGCGCGGCGTACCTCGAGGTCCTCGCCGACGCCCTCGCCTCCGTGGGCGTGCTCCTGGCCGGGGCGACGATCGCGCTCACGGGCTGGACGGTGGTCGACCCGCTGACGAGCGCCGCCATCGCGGTCTTCATCGTGCCGCGGACGTGGCGGCTCCTGACCCAGGCCGTCAACGTGCTGCTCGAGGGCACCCCGTCGCACCTCAAGCTCGAGGAGATCGAGGCGGCGATCACGGCGGTGCCGGGTGTCCAGCGCGTGCACGACCTGCACGTGTGGACGCTCACGTCGGGGCGCGAGGCGATGAGCGCCCACGTCGTCGTCGACGACCTGTCCGCCAGCGAGCGGCTGCTGGACGAGCTGCACGCGGTCCTGCACGCGCACTTCGGCATCGACCACACGACGATCCAGCTCGACAAGGCCCCGCCGGCCGTCCTCCGCATCAAGGGGCCGGACGGGGTATAGTCGGAGCACTCCGCGACGAGGTGACGGCATGGCCACACATGCGCTGACCGAGGTCGCGATCGTCCTGCGCGGTGAGGACGACGTCGCGATCGCCAAGAGGGATCTGGCCGCGGGCACCGTGCTCGAGGACGGCGCGGCCCGGCTGGAGGTGCGGCAGGACATCAGGGCCGGCCACAAGGTCGCCCGCCGCGCGGTGCCGCCCGGCGCGCCCGTGCGGCGCTACGGCCAGGTGATCGGCTTCGCCACGCAGGCGATCGCCGCCGGCGACCACGTCCACGGCCACAACCTCGACATCGGCCCGCTCTCCGCCGACCGCTACGAGGTCGGTGTGGACGTCGAGCCCGTCGCGTACCACCCGCCCGAGCGGATGCGGTACTTCGACGGGTTCAAGCGGGAGGACGGGCGGGTCGGCACGCGCAACTACGTCGCGATCGTCTCCGGCGTCAACTGCTCGGCGAGCGTCAGCCGGTTCGTCGCGGAGCGGTTCCGCGACGTCCAGCGCGACTTCCCCAACGTCGACGGCGTCATCGCGATCACCCACAAGTCGGGCTGCGGCACCAAGCTCCTCGGCGAGGACCACCTCGCGCTCCAGCGCGTGCTGGCCGGGTACGCGAAGCACCCGAACGTCGCCGCCTACATCGTCATCGGCCTCGGGTGCGAGGTGAACCAGGCGGCGGTCATGATCGAGCGCCAGCGGATGTCGGTTCCCGGTCACCCCGAGCGCCGACCCTTCCTCGTCAACATCCAGGACGCCGGGGGCATCCGGAGGACGGTGGAGCGGGCGGCGGCGGAGGTCGCGCGGCTGCTGCCGGTCGCCAACGAGGCGCGACGCAGCCGGCAGCCGGTGTCGGAGCTGGTGCTCGCCACCAACTGCGGCGGCTCCGACGGCAACTCGGGGATCACCGCCAACCCGGCCCTCGGCTGGGCCGTGGACGAGCTGGTCCGGTACGGGGGGACCGGCGTCCTCGCCGAGACGCCCGAGATCTACGGCGCCGAGCACCTGCTGATCCGCCGCGCGATCGACGAGGGCGTCGCCAAGAAGCTGCTCGACCGCTACCGCTGGTGGGAGTGGTACTGCCGCGGCATCGAGGCGATGGACAACAACCCGGCGCCCGGCAACAAGGCGGGCGGCATCACCACGGTGTTCGAGAAGTCGCTGGGCGGCGTGACGAAGGGCGGCACGACGCCGCTGATGGACGTCTTCCTCTACGGCGAGCCGATCACCACGCGCGGCTTCGTCTTCATGGACACGCCGGGCCACGACCCGGTCTCGATCACCGGCCTCGTGGCCGGCGGCTGCAACGTCATCTGCTTCACCACGGGTCGCGGCTCTGTCTTCGGCTGCAAGCCCGTGCCCTCCATCAAGCTGGCGACGAACTCCCTCGTGTACCGGCACATGGAGGAGGACATGGACATCGACTGCGGCGTGATCCTCTCGGGCACGCCGCTGCCCGAGGTGGGCCGCCGCATCTTCGAGGAGATCGTCGCCGTCGCGTCCGGCAAGCGGACGAAGAGCGAGCTGTCGGGGGTGGGCGAGGAGGAGTTCGCGCCGTGGATCATCGGCCCCGTGCTCTGAGCCGGCGGGGCGTCAGGCGCGGGCGGCGACGGCCTCGGCGATGACCACGCGGAGCGCGTCGAGCGTCAGCGGCTTGTAGACGATCGCGTCGCGGAACACCGGGTCGACGTCCACCATCCGCTCGGCGTCCGCCCAGCCCGTCACGAGCCGGACGGGCAGCCCGCCCCAGCGCGCGCGGATGCGGCGCATCACCTCGAGCCCCGTCATCCCCGGCATGCCGAGGTCGGTGAGGACGAGGTCGACGCGCTCGCCCGCCTCCAGCAGCGCCAGGCCCTCCGGCCCGCTCGCCGCCGTGAGCGCCGCGTGGCCGAGGCGCTGCAGCATGGTGCCGACGGTCTCGCGCACCAGCGGCTCGTCGTCGATGACCAGCGCCCGGAGCGGGCGCGCCGGCGGTGGCGCGCCGGCGCCCTCCTCGACGGGGCGGGAGCCGGCGGGCGCGCCGTCGAACGGCAGCCGCACCATCACGACCGTCCCGCGCCCCTCGGCGGAGCGGATCTCGAGCTCCCCGCCGTGGCGCTGCACGATCCCGTAGCCGACGCTGAGCCCGAGCCCCGTGCTCCGGACGCCCTTGGTCGTGAAGAACGGCTCCAGCGCGCGGCGCCTGATCTCGGGCGCCATGCCGACGCCCGTGTCGGCGACCGTCAGGCGGACGCCGTCGGGCTCGGCGCGCAGGCCGAGCGTGATGCGGCCGCCCGCCGGCAGGGCGTCGATCGCGTTGAGCACCAGGTTCATCAGCAGCTCGCGCAGCGACGTCTCGTTGCCCAGGACCGGCGGCACCTCCTCGGCCTCGACGATGACGTCGATGGTGACGCCGCGCGCCTGCATCTCGTCCTTCCACCGGCCGCGCGTCATCTCCACCACGTCGTCCACGAGCCGCCGGAGGTCGAGCGGCTGGCGGTCCTCCACCGGCTGCATCCGGCTGAACGTGTGGATCCGCCGCACGACCTCGGCGGCGTCCAGCATCGCCTTCTCCATCAGGCGGAGCTGGCCGGCGACGCCCGCGGGCTGCGGCGCGTCGAGCAGCAGGCCCAGGCGCCCCAGGACGACGGCGAAGAGGTTGTTCAGGTGGTGCGCGGCGCCGGCGGAGAGCTGGCCCAGGGCGCGGAGCGTCGCCCCGCGCACGAGCTGCTCCTGCGCGTGGCGGAGCTCCGCCAGCGCGCGCTGGGAGTCCTCGTAGAGCCGGTCGAGGGCGGAGTTCTTGGCCGACAGCTCCTCGAGCGTGCGCGTCAGGTTCCGCTCGAGCCGGCGCTGGCCGCGCTCGGAGACGAGGAGGATCCAGAAGAGCGAGACGTACAGCACGAGCCCGCCGGCGAGGCAGACGCTCCACACGGTGGTCCTGACCGCGTCGATCCGGTCCAGGATCCCGTCGGCGTCCTTGTACACCTCGAGGACGCCGCCGACGCCGCCGCGGTCGGGGTCCGCGATCGGGATGTAGATCTCGGCGAGCCGCCCGTAGCGCCGGCGCTCGAGGTCGTTGTCGGGCTTCGGCGGCGCCTCGAGCGCCGCGCTGACCGAGCCCGCGAGCGCCTGTCTCAGCTCGGGGTTGTCGGGGAACGTCTTGCCGATGATCCCAGGGTCGTCGGACCAGAGGACGCTCGCGTCGGGGCCCCACGCCTTGACGCGCACGACGTCGGGCAGCTCCAGCAGGGGCTCGAGCGCCTGGCGGAACCGGGAGGGCTGCTGCCGCGCCGCCGCCGCGACGAACAGGCGGTCGAGACCGTCGCGGCGGACCCGCGCGCGCACGATCTCCGCGGTCACCCGCCACTCCCAGTCGAGCATGTTGCGGGAGATCGCCTCGGTCGCCACGAAGCCGAGCGCCGAGGACAGCGCGACGACGCAGAGCAGGCTCAGGATGGAGAACGTCTGGACGAGGTTCAGGCGCCCCGCCAGGCGCGCGACGCTCCCGATGGCTCGCATGCGGCAGTCTCCCCCGCATGGGTTATCGGCCGCGGACGGCGCGGACCGGAGCCGTCAGGCGGGGAGCAAGCGCCGCGTCGCCGCCATCGCCTCCGCGGCGACGTCGGCGGCGGGGCGCTTCCAGGCCGCCTCGCACGGGGCCTCGTAGCTGAGGAACCCCTGGTATCCCTTTGCCGCGAGCAGGGCGAAGGCGTCGCGGAACGGCACGACCCCGGCCCCCGGCGGCAGCCGGTCGAGGACGAATCCGGGGCGGGTGTCCGGCGGCACGTCGCTGAACTGGACGTGCGCGATCGCCGGGCCGGGGAGCGCGGCGAGCGCGCCCCAGTCGCCCGCCCGCTGCACGTGGTAGAGGTCGACGAGCACGCCGCACGCCGGGTGGCCGGCCAGCGCGAGCACCTCTCCGACGCGGTCGAGAGCGCTGAGCTGCTCGGCCTGCGAGGGCGGCTCGATGGCGAGCCGCACGCCGTGGGAGCGCGCGATGTCGCCCGCCTCGCGCACGCTCGCGGCGGCGCGGCGGACGTCGCCGCGGCCGCCGTCGGCCGGGCTCATGACCGTCGCGCACCCGGCAGCCGCGGCCGCGGCGCACGACGCCGAGAGGATCGCCAGCAGCGCATCCCGCTCGGGGCCGTCCGCCCACATCCAGCCCGGGCGTGCCCCGACGCAGGCGACCGCGAGCCCCCGCGCGCGGACGCGGGCGATCACGGCCCCCGGCTCCTCGCCGGCCTGCCGGGCGCGCTCGAAGTCCACCGCGCGCAGCTCGACGCCGTCCCAGCCCGCCACCCGCGCGGCGTCCAGGGCGACGTCGAGCGGCGTCGTGTCGAGCGTCCAGGTGTGGAGCGCGAGCCGGGGCGGGGTCACGACTGGACGACGGTGACGACGAGGCCGATGGAGGCCAGCACGTTGCCGACCCGCACGCACTCCGACTCCGGGCCGACCTTCACGACCGCCTTGCCGGTGTTGTGGACTTGCCAGGCGATCTCCCAGCCCTCCGCCTCGGTGCAGCCGATGGCCTTCTGGAGCTGGCGGACGACCTCCTCGAAGGTGTGGCAGTCGCAGTTGTGCAGGATGGTCATCCACGGCGGGGCGACCGCCGTGCCCGTGCCCTCCTCGACATCGCCGAACGGAACGGCCTGCTCGGCCATGACCGCCTGCCTCTGGATCCCCCGGTGGCCCCTCATTATCGCACCGGGACCGGCGTCCGGCCCGCCGTCACGGCCCTCCGAGCACGGCCGGGATGATCGCCGGGATCCGCGCCACGGTGTGGCGGGTCACCTGCGCCGTCCACTCGGAGTCGCCGGTGGTGAAGTCGCCGCTGAAGAGCCGGAGATCGAGCACGAGGTTGGTGACGTACACGACGTTGCGCCAGCGAGCGATGCTCGCCGGGAACAGCAGGCCCTTGACCGCGCCGTCGGGGCGGATGCCGTTGAAGTCGCCCAGCTTGGCGATCGTCTTGCCGGCCGGGTTCAGGACGACGATCTCGTTCGCCTGGTTGGCGACGACCCACACGTTGTCGTGCTCGTCGAGCAGCAGGCCGTCGGCCCCGTTCACGCTGTTGGCGAAGACCGCCGGCGTGCCGGCGACGAGCGGGTCGCCCGCGACGGGCACCCTCAGCACGGTGTCGTCGCCGGTGTTCGCGATGAAGAGCGCCGTGCGGGCGGAGTCGAAGGCGAGGCCGTTGGCGCCGAAGGGCGGCACGCCGGCGGTCCTGAGCCGGTCGTGGGTGAGCCAGGCCGTCGGCGCGCCGCCGCCGGGAGCGATGCGCCAGACGACGCCCTGGAACGAGTCCGAGACGTACACGTTGCCGGCGTCGTCGAACGTGAGCGCGTTGGGGCCGGGGCCGACGGCCGGCGACGGATCGATGTCCGGGATCGTGGCGAAGACGGTCGCGTCGCCGGTGACGGGATCGACGGCGAGCACCCGCGCGAGCCCGAAGTCGATCACGAGGAGCGCACCCGTGAGCGGGTGGAACGCGAGGTCGAGCAGGAGCTGGCTCGAGCCCGCGATCGCGACGGCGCGGAGCAGCGTGCCGTTGGGGCGGAAGACGAGGAGCTCGCCGGGGCCGCTCGCGTGGTTCACCGCGAAGGTCGTGACGTAGACGTTGCCGTCGTCGTCCACGGCGATCCCCTCGGGGTTGCCGGCGCCGGGCGGCAGCGACGCGAACATCGTGACCGAGCTGCGGTTCCACGCCAGGGCTCCGGAGGGGGCGAGGGCGGCGCAGAGGGCGAGCGCACACACCAGTCGACGCAGCATGGGGACCTCCTCAGGCCGACGGTGAGGGAGGCACGGCGCCGTCGCCCAGCGCGCCCGACGCGCGCAGGGCGGCGATCCTGGTCTCGGAGTAGCCGAGGACGTCGCGGAGCACGGCCCCGGTGTGCTCGCCCAGGCGCGGGGCGGCGGCGGGGCGGTCGACGACGCCCGGAGTCCGGATCGGGCAGGCGACCTGGCGGATGGCGCCGAACACGGGATGCTCCACCTCCACGATCATCCCGCGCGCGCGCACCTGCTCGTCCTCGAGCGCCTGGCGCACGGAGTTGACCGGGGCGCACGGCACGCGGCCGCGAAGGCGGCCGAGCCACTCCGCGGTCGTCCGCTCGCGGAACCGCGGCTCGAGGACGGCCAGCAGCGCGGCCTTGTTCCGGAGGCGGGCGGGGAAGGTCGCGAAGCGCGGGTCGCGCGCCAGGTGGGCGAGGTCCATCGCTTCGGCGAGCTCCCGCCAGAACTTCTCCTTGGCGCAGAACACGACGATCCAGCCGTCGCGGGTCCGGAAGTTCTGGGAGGGCACGAGGGTCTGGTGGCCGGAGTCCGCGACGCGGGCGGGCTCCCAGTCGCGGTTCAGCGTCCAGGTCGCGAAGTACGAGAGCATGCTCACCGCGGTGTCGAGCAGCGAGACGTCCACGTCGCGCCCGACGCCCGTCCGCCGCGCGTCCCAGAGCCCGACCATGAGCCCAAGCACCGACGCCAGGCCGCCGGCGAAGTCGACGACCGAGACGCCGCACTTGCCGGGCGGGCCGTCGGGCTCGCCGGTGATCGACATGTAGCCGGCGAGGCCCTGGATCAGGTAGTCGTAGGCCGGTTCCGCGGCCCGCGGCCCCGTCGTCCCGAAGCCCGAGAGCGAGCAGCAGACGACGGCCGGGTTCACGGCGCCGAGCGTCTCATAGGTGAGCCCGAGCTTGCGCGGCAGGTCGCCGCGCGCGTTGTTGTAGACGGCGTGCGAGGCGCGGACCAGGTCGAGGAAGACCGCGCGCCCCTCGGGGTGGCGCAGGTCGAGCGTGATCGACTTCTTGCCGCGGTTGAAGGACTGGAAGTAGAGCGAGTCGCCCTCGATCTCCCACGGCGGCACGTAGCGGGACACGTCGCCGCCCGCGCCCGGGTCCTCGATCTTGATGACCTCGGCCCCCAGGTCGGCGAGGATCTGGGTGCCGAACGGGCCGGCGCCGAACTGGGAGATGGCGAGGACGCGGAGGCCCTCGAGCGGCGGTCGCGTCACCGGCTCTCCGCGGCCGGCGCGGCGGGCCACGCGCGATCGACGAGGCCCTCGCCCAGCGTGGGGTGGGACCGCTTCGGGACCAGCACCCGGCGGCGGAACGTCATCACGCGCTCGCCGCGCTGGTTGACGACGCGGGTCTCCACGCCCACGACCCCGCGGTCGCCCCGGCGCGACTCGCGGGTCTCGAGCACGGTCGACTCCGAGTAGAGCGTGTCGCCGTCGAACGTCGGGGCGTGGTGCTCGATCCGCTCGATCTCGAGGTTGGCGATGGCGCGGCCCGAGACGTCGGCGACCGTGAGCCCGATGCCGATGGAGAACACCAGGGGCCCGAGCACGACGCGCCGCCCGTGCGGGGTGAAGTGCTCGGCGTAGTGGGCGTCGCTGTGGAGCGGGTGCTGGTTGTTGGTGAGCAGCGCGAACCAGGTGTTGTCGGCCTCGGTGACCGTGCGCCCCGGCCAGTGCCGGATCACCTCGCCCACCGTGAAGTCCTCGAACCAGCGCCCGTACCCCATCAGTCCTCCCCCGCGCGGCCGCCCGGCGGCCCCGGAAGGCGGGCCGCGAGCCCGCGCGCGTCGTCGACGGCCCGGACGGCGAGGGGCTCGGCCCGGTTGCGCAGCGCCGCCTCGTGTCGCGGGGACGCCGGGACGTCCACGGCCTCGCGCGCGGCCGCGGGCTCCGGGATCACCAGCTCGCAGCCGTACGTCTTCGTCAGCTGCGCCGGCCGCGCGGCGGTGTTCACTGTATCACCGACCGCCGTCGGGTAGCTGGCGGCCCCGAACCCCATCTCGCCCACGACGGCGGGGCCGGCGTGGATGCCGATGCCGGGGCGCAGCGGCGCCGGCAGCTCGGCGGCGAGCTGCCGGCCGAGCGCCTCCACGCCGTCGACCATCGCCGCGGCGGCGAGCACGGCGCGCCGGCACGCTTCCTGCGGCGCGGCGTCGATCCCGAACAGCGCCATGCCGCCGTCCCCCGTGAACTGGTCGGCGATGCCGCCGGCCCGCTGGATCGCCGTGCCGACGGTCTCGAAGTAGCGGTTGAGCGCGAAGACGACGTCGAAGGGCAGGTCGCGCCAGGCGAACGCGGTCGCGGAGGTCCGCCAACAGCTCGCCGACGTCCCGCTCGCGGCCCGTCGCGAGCGCCGAGCGCGAGGCCGCCCCCGCCGCCGTCGGCGACGCGACCAGCGGCGGCGTCACGTGGATCTCGCCCGCTGGGCGGAGCTGGCAGGCGATGACGGACGCCCGGAGCCGCGGCGACGCGCGCCGGGACGTGCTCCTCGTCCGGCCCGGCGGGCGGGCGTGGTCGAGGCCGTACGTCACGCGGACGCGGCACGTGGAGCAGCGGCCGCGGCCGCCGCAGACCGGCGCGTGCGGGATGCCGGCGAGCCTGCTCGTCTCGAGCACCGTGGCGCCCGGCGGGATGCGGACCTCGCGGCGGCCGGGATCGCGCACGCCCGGGCCGGGACGCCGCCGCGCGCGCACGCGGCGGACGCCGTGGATGCCGGCGACCGAGGCGAGCGACAGGATGATCCTCGATTTCGCAGGGGTCGAGGTGAAGACGTGCGCTCGGGATCGCCGGGAGGTTGGGGAATGCCGCACGAAGAGGGCTCCCGCCGTGGTAGATG
>Ga0209172_10000975_pt1 | contig 68978 bp, 79 predicted proteins | sample LarsenN4metaG_FD_184113 | JGI IMG/M metagenome (GOLD analysis project Ga0209172, IMG submission 184113) | Hot spring sediment bacterial and archeal communities from British Columbia, Canada, to study Microbial Dark Matter (Phase II) - Larsen... ...
CACCTGAACCGGCCGCTCCACCTTCGGCGGCACCGGCTCCGGCAGAACCGCCTGCCCCCGCCCCCCCGACCCCCGCCGCGCCGCCTGAGTCGGCGAAGGTGCCCCCGGGGCCGGTGGGACGGACCGATCCCTTTGCTCCTCTGGTGAGTTCCGGCATCCCCGGCGGCAGACCCACGCCCCCTCCGCCTGTCACCCTTCCGCCGCCGGCATTCCCTGAGCCCGGAGGCCCGCTCCCTCCGCCGCTTCCCGGACAGCCCGCACCTGGCCCTGAGGCCGGGATGACCGTGAGCGGCCTGCTCGCCGACGGCGGGGCCGTGAGCGGCGGAGCGGTCGCCATCGTCATCATCGGCGGGAAGTCGGAAGTCGTCGCCGCAGGAGATGAGATTGGTGACCTGCGAGTGGTGCGCGTGGACCCGGTCCGCCGTCTCGTGACATTCACCAGGGCCGGAAGACGCTTCGACGTCCGCATGGGAGGTGAATAGATGCGTCGCATTCTTCCCAGCATCATCCTGGTCGCGCTGCTGGCGCTCCCCTCAGTTGGCACCGGCCCAGCCCTTGCGGCACCGAAGCGCATCACCCAGGTGACCGTAAAGGATTTCGGCAGCCGGGTGGTGATCGGGATCGTGTCCACCGGCCAGATCCTGTTCCACGTCACGGAGGTCCCTTCGCCCCCGCCGCCGCGCGTGGCCATCGATATCCTGGACGCGGTCGCCAGTGAGGCGATTCGCCTTACGACCGTGGTGAACAAGGGGAACGTGCTGCGCGTCCGCGTGGGGCAGTTCCAGGACTCCCCGGCGATCGCCCGGGTGGTCGTGGATCTGGTGCGCCCGGTACCGGTGGACATCCAGCGGCCCGCGCCCAACATCCTCGCCGTCGGCGTGCCGCAGGTGCCCGTGACCGAGGGGCAGGCGCGCAGTGCGGCCGCGGCGCCCGTGCCCGTGAAACCGGCCCAGGCCGCAGCGCCCGCACCGCTGACCCCGGCGTCGGCTTCACTGCCGCCGCCACCGTCGGCGCCGTTTTCCGCCGCCCCGGGCACAGGTGTGGTGAAGACCGCGCAGGCCACCCCGCAGGTCCCCGGAGGAAACATCCGCCTGCTGGAGTTCCGCGGCGTGGCCCTCAGCGACGTGCTGAGCGCCCTGGCCCGGCTGTGCGGCTTCAACCTGGTCACCGACGGCTCGGTGCAGGGCACGATCACCCTGCGCCTTGTGGACGTGACCTGTGAGGACGCCCTGCGCTTCGTCCTGGAAGCCAACAACCTGGCGTTCCGGAGACTGGGCAAGAACATCATCATCGGCTCTGCGGAGCGCCTGGCGCCGCCGCCGGAAGCGCCGGAGACCATCGCCTACCGCCTGGAGTTCGGCGATCCGAACCAGATCCGCGCGGCCGTGGCGGCGGTGGTCCCGGGGGTGCGCGTGGCGGTCGATCCGCGCACGAACTCGTTGCTCATCACAGGCACGCCGGCTCAGCACCAGGAGGTGGTGCGGGTGCTGGGCACGCTCGACGTGCGCATCAACCAGGTCGTGATCCAGGTGCACGCCATCGAGGTAAGCACCAGCGTGATCAAGGACCTGGGGCTGCTGGTCTCGCCCGACCCCACCACCACCGTGGGCTCGCTCGGCGGGTGGATCCTGGACAGCGCGTCGAACCGGATCACCTTCGCGCTCTCCGACAACCCGCTGCTGCAGTTCAGGCTTCGGGCGTTGATCACCGAGGGCAAGGCGAACATCCTCAGCGCCCCGCGCATCGCGACCCTCGACGGGAACAAGGCGTCCATCCTCCTGGGCGACCGCGTGCCGATCTTCACCACGACGACCCAGGCCGGTGTCACGACGACCACGGTGACCTTCGTGGACGTCGGCGTGAAGATGGAAGTGACCCCGCGGGTGAACAACGAAGGCCTGGTCACCCTCGCCATCAAGCCCGAGGTCAGCGTGGTGGCGGAAATCGTCACCGGAACGGGCGGCCAGCAGGCGCCGCGCGTGTCCACACGCTCGGCGGAAACCACGTTGACCGTCGGATCCGGACAGACGATCGTGCTGGGCGGCCTGATCAGCCGGGAGGAGCGGGCCACGTTCGTCAAGGTGCCTCTGCTCGGTGATATCCCGATCATCGGCGAACTGTTCCGCTTCCGGAGCATCGACCGGCGTGAGAGCGAGGTCATCTTCCTGATCACGCCGACGGTGACCAAGCAGTGAGCGGAGGGAGCGCGATGGCACGAGGGCTGCTCGTCGTGATGCTCGTCGGCGCGCTGACTGTACCCGCCGCGGCCCAAGCCCCGCTGCCGCCGTTCGACGATATGCGGTTCTATGATCAGGCGCGGTTCGAGGCGGCGATCGCGCCGTATACCCAGGCGATCTCCCGCAACGCAAATGACGGCCGGGCGCATTACTGGCTTGGCGTCGCCTACCTGTACGGCGCGCGGTTGCACAAGTTTGGGTTGGCCCCGTGGGCGGCGGGATTCGCGCCCAGAGCCGTGGCCTCGCTCGAGCGGGCGTTGCAGCTGCAGCCGGCGACCGAGGTGATGCTGGCCCTGGCCGATGCCTATGCGCTGGTCGGGGCGCAGGACAAGCTCGATGTCCTGCTCGCCCGGCTGGCCGCGCTGGCCCGACCGCAGCCGCTCCGCTAGCCATCACCGACCGGACCCCTGACGCCGCCCTGCCCGTGTCGCCTGCGGGCGCGGCGGCGTCGTCCTGTGATTGGCCCCGGTGCGGCATAGTGCGGCACGTGCCGCCGTGCTGACATTGGGCTCGGGATGTGCCGATGACCCGGGCGCAAGCGGGCGGGGCGCTGCTCGAACTCCTGGTCGTCCTGATGCTGGTCGCCGCGGCCGGTGCCATGCTGTGGCGGCTCCATCCGCTCGCCAGCCGGCTGGCGCTGCAGGCCGCCGCCTCAGAGATCGCCAGCGATCTCCGTGTGGCCCAGGCCCGCAGCCTTGGTGAGCGCGATCCGGATCGGGCCCACGGCCTCACGCTGCCCGTCGGGTCGGACCGCTACGCGGTCGTCGTGCGGGCAGGCGGGATTGTGGTGCCGGTGGGCACCAGGGTCCTGCCGCCCGGCGTACGTATCACCTATGCGCGATTCGGCGGCGCGACCCCCGCCACGGTGCTATTCACAGGTACGAGCTGGTTCGGAGCTCCCTCCGGCGGTGGGACGGTGACGCTGGCCAGCGGCACGGCCCGCCTGTGCGTGCGCCTGATGCCGGCGACCGGCAGGACGCGCCTGACCCGCACGGGCTGCCCCTAGCTCCCGCGGGTGAGCGCAGGGACGCCGCGGCGATTGCGGGAACTCTGTTCTGGACCCGGTTTCCCCACCATCCCGTGAGACAGGAGAGGCCGATGACCCGCGTGGACAGCCTCCGCGCCCTCATGGACGAGCGCGGCGTGGAGGCGATGCTGATCCACAAGGCGGAGAACCGCCGCCATCTGACCGGATTCACCGGTTCGGCAGGATTCGCCCTGATCACAGCGCGGGACGCCCTGCTCCTCGTGGACTTCCGGTATGTGGAGCAGGCGGGAGCGGAGGCGCCGGGATTCGAGGTGATCAGGGCCGACCGGCAGTTCATCGATACCCTCGCCGAAGTCGTGGCGGTCCGGGGCCTTTCGCGCATCGGGTTCGAGAGCGACGGCCTGAGCTACCAGCAGTACGACGAGTTTGGCCGGCGTCTGGCGCCGGCGACGCTGGTCCCGGTGGACGCGGTCGATCGGCTGCGCTGGGTGAAGGACCGCGATGAGATCGACCGGATCACCCGCGCCGTCGAGATCGCCGACCGCGCCTTCGCCCACGTGCGGGGGATGCTGCGGCCCGGGGTGGTGGAGCGCGAGATCGCGCTCGAGATGGAGTTCTTCATGCGCCGCCACGGGGCGGAGAAGGAAGCCTTCGAAACCATCGTCGCCAGCGGGCCGCGCTCGGCCCTGCCGCACGGCCGGGCTGCCGGGCGCACGCTCCAAGCCGGAGACTTCGTGACCCTGGACTTCGGCGCCGTCGTGGCGGGCTACGTCTCGGACTGCACGCGCACCGTCGTCCTGACGGAAGCCTCGGCCAAGCACGAGGAGATCTACGGCATCGTCCTGCGCGCCCAGCAGGAAGCGCTGGCCGGCATCAAACCCGGGATGACGGGGAGGGAGGCCGACGCGGTGGCCAGGGCCGTCATCGCCGACGCCGGGTACGGCGAGGCCTTCGGCCACGGCCTGGGCCACGGCGTGGGGCTGGCCGTGCACGAAGGGCCGACGCTGTCACCCCGTGAGGAGGCCACGCTGGCGCCGGGGATGGTCGTGACGGTGGAACCGGGGATCTACCTGCCGGGCTGGGGCGGGGTGCGCATCGAAGACCTGGTCGTAATCACGCCCGACGGCTGTCGCAGCCTGACCCGCGCGCCCAAGGAGCTGCTCGTGCTCTCGTAGCCGGTCAGCCCCGGCCGGGGCCGCCGCGCGGTCTGCCGCGGGAGTGGTTGAAGGGCCGCCGCCCGGATTGGTAGAATGCTCGAGGTCCCTCCGGAGGATGGCATGATCGCGAGCGGTGAATTCCGATCGGGCATCGTCGTGGAGCTGAACGGCGAACTGTACGCCGTGGTGCACACGCACCATCACAAGCGGGCGCAGCGGCAGGCGTTCGTCCGGGCGAAGCTGCGCAACCTGAAGACGGGCGCCGTCCTGGAGCGGAACTTCACCTCCGATGAGCGCGTCCGCCAGGTCTACCTCGACCGCACCCCCATGCAGTACCTCTACGCGCAGGGCGACGAGTACGTTATGATGCACCACGAGACCTTCGAGCAGCTCGCCCTTCACCGGGACCTGCTGGGCGACGCGGTCCACTACCTGAAGGAGAACACCGACGTCACCGTCGTCTTCTACGAAGGGCGACCGATCGGCGTGGAGCTGCCCAACACCGTGGAGCTGGAGGTCGTGGAGACCTCGCCGGGATTTCGCGGCGACACCGCGGCCGGCAGCAGCAAACCGGCGCGGCTGGAGACAGGCGTCGGTGTACAGGTGCCGTTCTTCGTGAACGTGGGCGACCGCGTGCGCGTGGACACGCGGACCGGGGAGTACCTCGAGCGCGTCAAGTAACACGCCTCTGCCGCCGCGGTGTGGTTCGCTTGCGGGTCCGCGCAGGCCCCTGATATAATTCTGACGTGCTGGACCACCCAGGGTCTGTTCGCCGTGGGCCTGGCCTCGATCGGGAGGCCGGGACGGTGAGCCGCCCGAACACCGCAGGGTGGTCTCTTCGTTAGATGTCCCGCCGGCGCACGCGCGAACTGGCCCTCCGCGTGATGTTTGAGGTCGATGTCGGACGGCAGGCCCTCGACGGCGCCCTCGAGCGCGTCCGGTCCCAGGTCAGCGACGCGGAGTGGACGTACCTGCGGGGCGTCTGCGAGGGCACCTGGGCGGAGCGGGCTGAACTCGATCGCCTGCTCGGCGCGCTGACCGGGGACTGGCCGCTGGACCGGCTGGCCAACACCGATCGCACGCTGCTGCGCCTGGCCGCCTACGAGCTCCTGCACACCGAGACGCCGCCGCAGGTCGTCATCAACGAAGCCGTCGAGCTCGCCAAACGCTACGGCACCGACGAGTCGGGCCGGTTCGTCAACGGGGTGCTCGGCGCGCTGTGGCGCGAGCGGCGCCGCGCGCCGGTCGCGGATGACCTTTGAGCTGGTGCGGGCCCACGTCTGGATCAGCGGCGCGGTGCAGGGTGTGGGGTTCCGGTTCTTCGCCGTGCGCGCCGCGCAAAGGCACGGCGTGAGCGGGTTCGTGCGTAACCTTCCCGACGGACGCGTGGAGGTCGAGGCGGAGGGGATGCGCGCGGCGGTCGACGGGTTCATTGACGAGTTGCGGCGGGGCCCCTCGGGCGCGGTGGTCCGCTCCGTGGATGTGCAGTGGGAACGGCCCGAGGGGCGGCAGGGATTCATCATCCGATGAGTGAGGCAGAGCCGACCGTGATCTCGACGGCGCCGACAGACGACCTGGCCGCCTACCTCGCGGCGCGCAGTCGCCTGGTGGACGAGGCGCTGGATCGCTTCCTGCCGCCCGCGACCGCCCATCCGGCCATCATCCACGAGGCGATGCGCTACTCGGTCTTCGCCGGGGGAAAACACCTGCGGCCGCTCCTTGTGTTCGCCTCGGCAGAGGCGTACGGCACGGTGGCGGAGGACATCCTGCCGGTGGCCTGCGCGGTGGACCTCATCCACACCTACTCGCTCATTCACGACGACCTGCCGGCGATGGACAACTCGGATGTCCGCCGCGGCCGCCCGACCTGCCACATCGCGTTCGGCGAGGCGATCGCGGTGCTGGCCGGCGACGCTCTGCACGCGCTGGCCTTTCAGCTCATCGTGGACGCCGCGCCCGTCTTCGGCGCGGCGCGGACGCTCCTGGTCAGTCGCGAGATCGCGGCCGCGATCGGCACGGCGGGTATGGTCGGCGGTCAGGTCTGCGATCTCCTCGCCGAGGCACCGAGCAGGAGCTTTCCCGGTGGCACGCTGCCGCCGGCGCGCCCGCTGCCCGAGGTCGTGCGGGAGATCCACAGCCGGAAGACCGCGGCGCTCATCCGGGCCGCCGTCCGCGCGGGGGCGATCCTGGCCGCGGCTCCGCCGGATGACCTGGACGCACTGACGGCGTACGGCGAACACCTCGGGCTCGCCTATCAGGTCGTGGACGATCTCCTCGATGTCGTCGGCGACGAGGCCAAGCTCGGGAAGCCGACGCGCAGCGACAGCTCGAAGGCGACGTACCCGGCCGCCTTCGGCCTGGAGCGCTCACGTCAGATCGCCTCCGAGTTGACCGCCCAGGCCCGGGCCAGTCTTCGCCCGCTCGGCGCGCGCGGCAGAATGCTGGCCGCGCTCGCCGACTATCTGCTGGTGAGGGAAGCGTGACGACCACCGTGGCCCGCCGGGAGCGACTGGACGTGGCGCTCGTGGCCCGGGGGTTTCTGCCGACCCGGGCGCGGGCCCAGGCCGCCGTGCTCGCCGGTGAGGTGTACGTCGAAGGCGAGCGGGCCACCAAGCCCGGGGTGGCCGTCGCCCCCGATGCGCGGCTCGAACTCCGCCCCAGGGGCCCGCGGTTCGTCAGCCGCGGCGGCATCAAGCTCGAGCATGCCCTGTCTGCCTTCGGCCTCGATCCGGCGGGCCAGCGCACGGCGGACGTCGGTTCCTCGACCGGCGGTTTCACCGACTGCCTGCTCCGCCATGGCGCGCGCCGGGTGTATGCGATCGACGTCGGCACGGGACAGCTGGACTGGTCGCTGCGCACCGACCCCCGCGTCGTCGCGCTGGAGCGACGCGACGTGCGAACTGTCGACGCGGCGGACCTCGACGGACCGGTCGATCTCATCACGGTCGATGTCTCGTTCATCTCGCTGGCCAAGGTGCTTCCCTCGGTGCGCCGGCTCGTCCGCCCGGGGGGCAGCGTGGTCGCGCTGGTCAAGCCGCAGTTCGAGGCCGGCCCGAAGGCGGCCAAGCGCGGCGTGGTCCGGGATCCCGCGGTGCACAGAAGCGTCCTGGCGCGTGTCACGCGGCAGGCGGGAGAGGTCGGGTTCAGCGTCGTGGGGGCGACCTTTTCACCAGTTGCGGGACCGGACGGGAATATTGAGTATTTCCTCCATCTGGCAGCAGACAAGGAGATCGCGGGATCCGTCGACATCGAGACAGTGGTCAGCACGGCGCACGCGGTCGTCCCTCGCAAGGGGATCCCGCGATGACGTCGGTAGGGGTGATGGTGAACACGACACGCCTGCGTGAGCAGCCGGAGATGCGGAGCCCGGCGCGGGACGCGATCGACGCCCTGGTCGCGCGGGCGGACGAGGTGTGGGTGAGCGACGAGGCGGCGCGGCTGCTGGACCGTGCGCGGTTGGCCAGCAGTGAGGAAGACCTGGCCGAGCGCGCCGGGCTGCTGGTGGTGTTCGGCGGCGACGGCACGATCCTCCGCGCGGCACGGCTGGCCGCGCCACGCGGCATCCCGATCGTCGGTGTGAACATGGGCGGCTTCGGATTCCTGGCCGAGCTGAGCCTCCCCGAGTTCGGCGCGGCGCTGCCGCGCCTGCTGGCCGGTCGCTATGAGATCGACGAACGGATGATGCTGCAGGCGGAGGTGGAACGGGGCGGCGGCGCGCAGACCCTGCTGGCCCTGAACGATATCGTGGTGACGAAGACCGGGGTGGCGCGGGTGCTGCGCCTGCGCATCTCCGTGAACGGAGAGCACCTGGCCAGCTACCCGGCGGACGGCGTGATCGTGGCCACGCCCACCGGGTCCACGGCGTACTCGCTGTCCGCGGGGGGGCCGATACTCGACCCACGTGTCGAGGCCCTCGTCATCACGCCGATCAGCCCGCATACCTTCAACGCGCGCGCCGTCGTCGTGGATCGGCGCGACGAGGTGAAGATCGAGGTGACGGCGCCGGAGCCGGAGGCGACGCTCACGGTGGACGGCCGGGTGGGGGTGGCCCTGGCCGCCGTGCGGTCCGCCGTGGTGCGCCGGGCCGGCCAGACCACGCGCTTCGTGCGCCTCGGCGGCAGCAGCTTCTACGGGATCCTGCGCACCAAACTGGCCTGGGGCGGGCGAGCCTCGCTGGAGGGGGAGCAATGACGCGGTACATCTTCGTCACGGGGGGCGTGGCCTCGGCCCTGGGGAAGGGGATCACCTCGGCCTCGCTGGGACGGCTGCTGGTGGCCCGGGGGCTGCGCGTGACGATGCTGAAGTTCGACCCCTACGTCAACGTCGACGCCGGCACGATGAACCCCCACCAGCACGGCGAGGTCTTCGTCACCGATGACGGCGCGGAAACCGACATGGATCTGGGACACTACGAGCGCTTCATCGACGCCCAGCTGGGCCGCGACAACAACACGACCACCGGCAAGATCTACGGCACGGTGATCGCCCGGGAGCGCCGCGGCGAGTACCTGGGCGGGACGGTCCAGGTCATCCCGCACGTGACCAACGAGATCAAGGAGGAAATCCGGAAGGTCGGATCGGAGGCGGACGCCGACGTCGTGATCGTCGAGGTCGGGGGCACGGTGGGCGACATCGAGGGCCTCCCGTTCCTCGAGGCCATCCGCCAGTTTCGCCACGATGTGGGCGCGGAGAACGTGATGTACATCCATGTCTCCCTGGTGCCCTTCCTGGAGGCGGCGGGAGAACTGAAGACCAAGCCTACGCAGCACAGCGTGCGCGAGCTGCGCAGCATCGGCATCCAGCCCGACGTGATCGTCTGCCGGACCGAGCGCCCGCTCTCCCGGGCGATCAAAGAGAAGATCGCGCTGTTCTGCGACGTGGCCCCGGAGGCCGTCATCCAGGCCCTGGACGCGGAGACGATCTACGAGGTCCCGCTGATCCTCGAGGACGAAGGGCTCGGCGCCATTGTGGCCGACCGGCTCCACCTGGAGACCCCACCGCCCGATCTGGCGGAGTGGCGCGAGATGGTCGACCGCATCAAGCGTCCCAGCGCCCGCGTCCGGATCGCGCTCGTCGGCAAGTACATGGGTGTGGAAGACAGCTACGTCAGCATCGTCGAGGCCCTGCGCCACGGGGGCATCGCCCACCGCGCCGAGGTGGTGATCAGCAAGGTGGACTCCGAGATGGTGGAGCGCTGGAGCGACGAGGAGGTCGCCGCGCGGCTGCGTGAGTTCGACGGCATCCTGGTCTGTCCCGGCTTCGGCTCGCGCGGCGTGGAAGGCAAAGTGAAGGCGATCCGCCACGCCCGGGAGCAAGCGGTCCCCTTTCTGGGCATCTGCTTCGGGATGCAGTGGGCCGTGGTGGAGTTCGCCCGGCACGTCTGCGGCCTGACCGGCGCCAACTCCACCGAGGTGGACCCGCACACTCCGCATCCCGTGATCGACCTGCTCCCCGAGCAGAAGGCGGTGACCGAGAAGGGGGGAACGATGCGGCTGGGGTCGTATCCATGCCGTCTGGCCCCGGGCAGCCTGGCGGGCGCCGCGTACGGCGTCCCAGAGGTCGCCGAACGCCATCGCCACCGCTACGAGGTGAACAACACCTACCTCGACGTGCTGACGCGGAACGGCCTGAGGGTGACGGGGGTCTATCCGGCAAAGAATCTCGTGGAGATCATCGAGCTGCCTCATCACCCCTGGTTCGTGGGCACGCAGTTTCATGCCGAGTATCGGTCCCGCCCCAATCAGCCGCACCCGTTGTACCGGGAGTTCGTCGGGGCCGCGCTGGCCCGCGCAGGGGTGGGAGCGGCCGCCCGCGGGGCCGCGCGGTCATGAGCGAGGGGGACGAGGGGCAAAGGAGGTCGCGCCGATGGGGTTGGTGACCTACGTCAACGGGACGTTCCTCCCGAAGGACGAAGCGAAAGTCTCAGTGTACGATCACGGGTATCTCTATGGCGACGGGGTCTTCGAGGGGATCCGCGCCTACCGCGGCCGGGTCTTCCGGCTGGAGCAGCACCTGGATCGCCTGTACGAGTCCGCCCGCTACCTGATGCTCGAGATCCCGCTGTCCCGTGACCAGATGCGGGAGGCGATCCTGGAGACCGTCCGGCGCTCGGGTCTGCGCGACGCGTACATCCGACCGGTGATCTCGCGCGGGGTCGGGGACCTTGGATTGGATCCCCGGAAGTGCAGGACGGCGACGGTTGTCATCATCGTCGACCAGATTCAGCTCTATCCCCCGGAGGCCTACGAACGGGGGCTGCGCGCGATCTCCGCGACCACGCGCAAGATCCGCCCCGACGCGCTGTCCCCCCAGGCGAAGACGCTGAACTATCTCAACAACATCATGGCCCGCATCGAGGCCAACCAGGCCGGCGTCGATGAGGCGATCATGCTCAACGCCGACGGGTACGTCTGCGAGTGCAGCGCGGACAACCTCTTTCTCGTGCGGCGGGGGGAGATCTGGACGCCGCCGGCGTATCTGGGCATCCTCAAAGGCGTCACCCGGGGGGCAGTGATCGATCTGGCCCGGACTCTCGGCCTGCCGCTTGTGGAGCAGGTCTTCACGCTGCACGACGTGTACACCGCGGACGAGTGCTTCCTCACCGGAACCGGCGCGGAGGTCGGCCCCGTGGTCGAGGTGGACGCGCGACCGATCGGGACGGGCCGGCCCGGGCCGGCGACCGCCCGGCTGATGCGCGCCTTCCGTGACCTGGTCCGCTCGGAGGGAACACCGGTGGACGCGGAAGAGGTGGTCGAGGGGCGGGCCTGACCCGTGACCGGTCGGGTCGTGGGCAGTCGGCGCGTCTATGAGGGGTCGGTCGTCGCCCTGCGCATCGACGAGGTCGACACCTCTAAGGGCCGCCGGGCCATCCGTGAGATCGTCGAGCACCGCGGCGCGGTAGCCGCGGTCCCCGTGCTGCCCGACGGCAGCGTCGTTCTCGTCCGCCAGTACCGGGACGCGGCGGGGGCCCGGCTGCTGGAGATCCCGGCGGGGACGCTGGAGCCCGGCGAAGATCCGGAGCAGGCGCTGCAGCGCGAACTCGCCGAGGAGATCGGGATGCGCGCCGGTCACCTCCAGCACCTGGTCTCCTTCCTGCCGTCCCCGGGCGTTCTCACGGAGGTCGTGCACGTCTACCTCGCCCGCGACCTCGCCCCGCATCAGCGGGACGCAGAGGAGGAGGACATCGAGGTCGTGCGCCTCCCGCTGGCCGGCGCCCGAGCGATGGTGGCGTCCGGCGAGATCCGTGACGCGAAATCGATCATCGGCCTGCTCCTGGCGGTTGCCCTGACGTAGATGGTCGCCCTAGATGACGCCCTGGCCCGGCAGATCGACGCCTTCCTGTCATTCGCGCTGGCCGAACGGGGCCTGGCCGCCCACACGGTCGAGGCCTACCGACGCGACCTCTACGACTTCGCCCGCTTCCTCCGCGGTCGCGGCACGCACGGACCGGAGGAGGTCACCCGTGCCGCGATCACCCTCTACCTCGTCTCGCTCCGGCGGGCCGGGCGATCGCCGGCGACCGTCAAGCGACGGGCGGCGGCGATCCGGTCGCTCTACCGCTATCTGCTGCGGGAGCAATTGCTGACGCAGGATCCCACCCTGGATCTGGGAGCGCCCAGGCTTCCGCGCCGGCTGCCCCACGTGCTGACCGTGGAGGAGGTGGACCGCCTGCTGGACGCGCCCGATCCCACCACGCCCGAAGGCCTGCGCGACCGCGCGATGCTGGAGTTGATGTACAGCAGCGGCCTGCGGGTCAGCGAACTCGTGAGCCTGGACGTCGGTGACGTGGATCTCAACAGAGAACTCGTGCGGTGCGTGGGGAAGGGGAGCAAGGAACGTTTCGTCCCCGTCGGAAGCCGCGCCGTGAGCGCGCTCCTCGCCTATCAGCGCCGCGGCCGCCCGGCCCTGGCCCGCCGCAGGATGGCGGCGGCGCTGTTCCTCAGCCGCCGGGGCCGCCTGACCCGACAGGCCTGCTGGCAGATCATCCGACGCCACGGACGCCGCGCCGGCATCACCCGGCAGCTGACCCCGCACGTGCTGCGCCACTCCTTCGCCACGCACCTGCTGGAGGGCGGCGCCGACCTGCGGGCCGTGCAGGAGATGCTCGGGCACGCCTCCATTGCAACGACTCAGGTGTATACACACGTCTCGCGGGAGCGGTTGCGTGCCGTCTACGCCCGGGCCCATCCGCGCGACGCGATGCGCATCTCAGCCCGCCGGCGCACCGTACAGAAGCGGTAGGCCCCCGCGCGCGTGCGGTCGAACTCCTCAAGCGTGGCGCCGTTTGCCCGTGCCGTCGTCATCGTGCTGGACAGCGCCGGGGTCGGCGAACTTCCCGACGCCGCACGGTACGGGGATGAGGGGAGCGCCACCCTGCCGCACACCGCCGAGGCGGTCGGCGGTCTGCGCCTCCCGAACCTGGAGGCGCTCGGGCTGGGGCACGTCGCGCCGATCAAAGGCCTGGCGCGGGTCAGCCCTCCTGCCGGGGCCTTCGGAAAGATGCGCGAGAGGTCGCCGGGCAAGGACTCCACAACCGGACACTGGGAACTTATGGGCGTAGTCCTTGCCCGGCCATTCCCGACCTACCCGCACGGATTTCCGGACGAACTCATCAAGGCATTCGAGCAGAGGATAGGGACAAAGACCCTCGGCAACATCGTTGCCTCGGGCACCCAGATCATCGACCGCCTCGGCCCGGAACACGAGCGGACCGGCTTCCCGATCGTCTACACCTCGGCCGACAGCGTCTTTCAGGTCGCCGCGCACGAGGCGGTAATTCCTGCGGACCGCCTCTACGAGATGTGTCTTCTGGCCCGGACGCTGCTGACCGGGGATCATGCCGTCAGCCGGGTCATCGCCCGGCCGTTTGTCGGCAGCCCGGGCCACTACACCCGCACGGATCGCCGCCGTGACTTCTCCCTGCCGCCGCCGGCGCCCACCGTGCTGGACGCCGCGCAGGAGGCGGCGCTCGAGGTCGTCGGCATCGGCAAGATCCCGGACCTCTTCGCCGGCCGCGGCATCACCCGTGCCGTGCACACCCACGACGACCTCGACGGGATGGCCCGGACCGTGCAGGCGATGGAGGAGACGAAGCGGGGCATCATCTTCACCAACCTGGTGGAGCTGGACTCCAGGTACGGGCACCGGAACGATCCGCAGGGATACGCCTCTGACCTCGAGGCGATCGACGCGCGGCTGTCCGAGGTGCGGGACCGCCTGCGCGCCGAAGACCTGCTTGTGATCACCGCCGACCACGGCAACGACCCGACGACGCCCAGTACCGACCATTCCCGCGAGCATGCGCCCGTGTTGCTGAGTGGACCGCGGGTGACCGGCGGGGTGAACCTCGGCGTGCGGGAGACCTTCGCCGACGTGGGGGCCACCGTGGCCGCAGCCCTGGGCATTCCCTGGCGCGGACCGGGAGCGAGCATGCTCGAGGCCATCACCAGCGAGGGAGGCAGGAGATCATGATGCTGCGAGAGCAGTTGGACCGCGCCGCGACCTATGTGCGGACGCGGGCACGGTCCACTCCGCACCTGGCCATCATCCTCGGCTCGGGTCTGGGGGCGCTCGCGGACCAGATCGAGGCCGAAGCGCGCATCCCCTATGCCGAGATCCCGGCCTTCCCCCGCTCCACGGTGGAGGGCCACGCCGGGCGGTTGATCCTGGGTCGGTTGGAGGGGAAGACCGTCGTGGCGATGCAGGGGCGGGTCCACTTCTACGAAGGGTACACGCTGGCCGAGGTGGTCTTCCCCGTTCGTGTGATGCGCCGGCTCGGGGCATCGGTGCTGCTGGTGAGCAACGCCGCGGGCGGGATCAACCGGCAGTGGCACCGCGGCGATCTGATGATTATCGCCGATCACATCAACTTCATGGGCAGCAACCCCCTCCTCGGTCCCAACGATTTCGAGATCGGCCCGCGCTTCCCGGACATGTCGCAGGCCTACGATCCCGACCTGGTCGCGCTCGCCGAGCGGGCCGCCCTGGCCGAAGGCATTCCCGTGCGCAAGGGGGTCTACGTCGGGGTGCACGGGCCCAGTTACGAGACGCCGGCGGAACTTCGGATGCTGGGACGCTGGGGCGCGGATGCGGTGGGGATGTCTACCGTTCCGGAGGTGATCGCGGCGCGGCACATGGGCATGCGCGTGGTCGGGATCACCGCCATCACCGACATGGCCACCGGCGAGCAGATCCTGCCGGTCAGCCACGAGGAGGTCATGGCGGCGGCCCGAGAGCTCGAGCCGAGGTTCATCCGCCTGGTCCGGCGCATCGTGCGGGAGATGGCGGTATAATGCGCGCCTACGACCTGATCCAGCGAAAACGGGACGGCGGCGTCCTCAGCGCCGGGGAGCTGGAGTGGTTGCTCGGGGGCTACGTCCGCGGAGACGTCCCAGACTACCAGATGAGCGCGTTCCTGATGGCGGTGTACTTCCGCGGCATGACGCCCGAAGAGACGGCCGCCCTCACCCTGGCCATGGCCCGCTCCGGAGACCGGCTCGACCTGAGCGGTATCCGCGGGGTAAAGGTGGACAAGCACAGTACGGGCGGGGTGGGGGACAAGACCTCCCTGGTGCTCATCCCGCTCGTGGCGGCCTGCGGGGCGCCCGTGGCGAAGCTGTCCGGCCGCGGGCTCGGGCACACGGGCGGCACGTTGGACAAACTGGAGGCGATTCCTGGATTCCGCACCGCGCTCTCCGGCGAGCAGGTCGTCGAGCAGGTCAACCGCATCGGCTGTGCCATCGCCGGCCAGACGGCGAACCTGGTGCCCGCGGACAAGAAGATCTACGCGCTGCGCGACGTGACCGCCACCGTGGACAGCGTGCCGCTGATCGCCAGCAGCGTGATGAGCAAGAAGATCGCCGGCGGCAGCGACGCCATCGTCCTCGACGTGAAGACCGGATCGGGGGCGTTCATGAAGACGCTCGAGGGTGCGCGGGAACTGGCCAGGACCATGGTCGGCATCGGCCGCCAGGTCGGCCGCCGCACCGTGGCCGTCATCAGCGACATGGAACAGCCCCTGGGGTTCGCCGTGGGCAACGCCCTGGAGGTGCGCGAAGCCATCGACACGCTGCACGGGGAAGGACCGATGGACCTGCGCGAACTCTGCGTGGCGCTGGGCGCGGAGATGCTGGCGCTCGCCGGTGTGGTCAACCTCCCCGACCAGGGCCGTGTGCGGGTGGAGGGAGCGCTCGGCCGCGGGGCGGCGCTGGCCAAGTTTCGGGAGATGATCAAGGCCCAGGGCGGTGATCCCTCCGTGGTCGATCATCCCCGACGCTTGCTGCCGCAGGCCCCCGTGGTGGTTCCGGTCCCGGCGCCCGAGGCCGGCAGCGTCGTGGCGATCAACGCCGAAGCCGTCGGGCTGGCCGCCATGCGGCTGGGGGCCGGGCGCACCACGACGGACGCCGCGGTCGATCCGGCGGTCGGCCTCGTGCTCCGCAAGAAGGTGGGGGATCCGGTGCGGCCGGGCGAGGCCATTGCCGAGGTCCATGCCGCCACCGCGCAGCGCGCGGCGGAGGCCGCCGGCGAGATTCAGCGGGCCTACGCCATCGCCGCCCAGCGGCCGGCCCGCCGGCCGCTGGTGCATGAGGTCATCGCCTGAATGCGGCTGGTCGTCCCCGACCCGTGCCTGGTCATCCTCTGCGGACCGGCGGGCTGCGGGAAGTCGACGTTCGCCCGCCGCAACTTCAGCGAGACGGCGGTGGTGTCCTCGGACCGGTGCCGCGCGTTGATCACCGATGACGAGCGCGACCTGCGGGTCTCCCAGGACGCCTTCGCCCTCTTCCATCAGATCATCGACTTCCGCCTGCGATACGGCCGCCTCACGGTCGCGGACAGCACGGCGCTGCATCCCGACGCGCGGCGCGAACTGCGGCACATCGCCCGGCGCTGGCACCGGCCGGTCGCGGCGATCGTCTTCGACATTCCGGAGGACACCTGCCGCGCCTGGGACGCGCGGCGGGAGCGGCAGGTCGGCGCCGCGGTGATTCATCGCCAGTGGAGGATGCTGCAAGAGGCGTTGGAGCGGATCCCCGGCGAGGGGTACGACCAGGTCGCGGTGCTCAGGGAACCGGATGTCGCGAACGCACGGGTGGACGTAGCCTAGGAGACTGGAGGACGGCGATGGAGATCAAGCGTGTCGGAGTGGTGGGGTGCGGCCTGATGGGATCCGGGATCGTCGAGGTGTGCGCCCGCAGCGGATACGACGTCGTCGTGCGCGAGGTCGACGACGATCTGCTCGGGCGGGGATTGGACCGTGTCGAGGCCTCGATGCGCCGGGCGGTGGAACGAGGCAAGCTCAGCGCCGCCGACGCCGAGGCCGCCCGGGCGCGGATCACGGGGACGACGAGGCTCGGCGACCTCGGGGACGCCGACCTGGTGATCGAGGCGGTCGTCGAGAAGATGGCGATGAAGAAGGAGGTGTTCACCGCACTCGACCGGCTCTGCCCGCCCGCGACGATCTTCGCCAGCAACACCTCGTCGCTGAGCATCACCGAGATGGCGTCCGTGACGCGCCGCGCGGGGCAGGTCCTGGGGCTGCACTTCTTCAACCCGGTTCCCGTGATGAAGCTGGTCGAGCTGGTGCGCGGACTGCAGACCTCGGAGGAGACGGTGACCATCGCCCGCCGGTTCGCCGAATCGGTGGGGAAGACCGTGGTGGTGTGTAAGGACAGCCCCGGGTTCATCGTCAACCTGCTGCTGGTCCCCTACATGCTCGACGCCGTGCGCGCGCTGGAACGGGGCATCGCCACGAAGGAAGACATCGACACGGCGGTGCAGCTCGGCCTGGCCCACCCGATGGGGCCGCTGACCCTGCTGGACTACGTAGGAATCGACACGACGTATTTCATCGCCGAGGCGATGTTCGAGGAGTTCAAGGATCCGCGCTATGCCGCGCCGCCCCTGATGAAGCAGATGGTCCTGGCCGGCCTCCACGGGCGCAAGACCGGCCGGGGCTTCTACGACTACACGCACAAGTAGCACGGCGACCCGTCGGCTCACCGCCGGGCGCTCCCTCGCATCCGCCGCGACTACGTGCGGTCATCGTCCTTCGGCACGGGCCCGGCCGGAGTCCATCGATAGAGCCGGGCCGTGAGGGGGTGCGCTGCAGTCGCCAGGTGCCGCGCCGCTTCCGCCTCCAGTGCCGAGGCGTCCCGCCCGGGCCGGAGGTGCAGGGCATGCTCATCGGGGATGGCGAAGACCGGATCGACCACATCCGGTGACGCCAGCAGGTCGGCGACCAGGAGCCGAGCCGCCTCGAAGCCGTCCAGCGCGATGTAGTCCCGGCGTGGGCCGCCAATCTCACCCAGGAGGTGGGCGGTCTTCGCCCGCAGGTTGGCGAGCGCGCGGCTGTGAAGGGCCCCTCGGGTAAGACTCCACGCGGCCAGCATGCCCTCGGTGACGTAGGTCACCTGATGCCAGCCTTCGATCACATACGCCAGGACGACCTCGCCGTCGAACGGCTCGCGCAGGATGCGATTTGCCGGGATGTAGCCCGTCGGCGGGGGCAGGGCGCCGGCCCGTTTCAGGATGGGGAGAAGGCCGTCGCGCACCAGCGGCAGCGGCGGTATGGCGGCCGGAGGAACACGAGACCGCAGCAGATCCGCCAGGACCGCCGGAGTCCGCGCGGTCCTCCGGAACCACGGGCGCAGCAGATCCATCGTCAGCGGATGTCCGGCGACGGTCACCGCGATCCCCGTGAGCGTGTACGCCCTGACGATGATGTCCGGGGTCGCGGCAAGGAACCCGTGTACCGCGCCGCGGAACCGCCGGAACACGCCGATGAAACTCACGGCCGCGGCGAGGAGCACCGCGGCCAGGATGAGCGCCAGGAGGAGGCTAGCGGCCACCGCGTCGGCGCGATCGCCTCCCCGGGGTCGTGGACCGCGCCGAGGCTGCCTGCCGGGCGGCGGTGCCCGCCGGCGCAAAGCCGGCGATGTCGTCGAGCGTTCCCTTGCGCAGGCGCCGCGGCAGCAGGACGGCGTCGACGGGGAGGTCGATGCGCACGTCGGCCGGAGCGACGTGGCGGAGCCTGCTGACTAGCCCGCCGTCGGTGCCGTCGATGCGGATGTGCGCCACGATCTCCGGCTCCCGCAAGGGCCGTCCCTCGCGATCCACGTGGAGGAAGGTGAAGGTGTGGACTCGGCCGCGCGGCTCCACCTCGTGCCAGCTGCCGCTCAGATCCGCGAAGCACTCCTCGCAGTACAGGCGCGGGGGCAGATAGGTCCGCCGGCACTCCGCGCAGTGCGTAACGGCAAACCGGCCCGTCTTCTTCAGGGTCTCGAAGAACCGCGCTCCGGCCGCGCCGGGGGTGTATCGGAATTGCACCGGCATCGTGCCGTACCACGTTGTGGTCTCGCCGGGACGCATCACGTCGTCCTTCTGGCCCTGATCGGCTCGAAGTAGAGGATGTCGGTAATCGCGCCCTGCCGCTCCCGCGCGGCCTTCCACACCGCGCGGACCGGCATCCCGACCTGGACCTGCTTCCGCACCGCGTCCACGGAGTTGCCCGTCAGGCCCCCCAGCAGGTGGAGAAATCCTACGCGGGGAGTCGTCCCGTCGATCTCGATCACCGCCGGGACCTGGGGCTTCCGCAGCGGTTTCATATCCCAGGTGACGTAGCATACCGAGAAGGTATTGACCGTGCCGGTGGGCGGGAGTTCGACCCACTCATCCATGGGCTTGAAGTCGAGCTCGCAGAAGGCGCGGGGCGGGGTGACCGTCCGACCGCACTGGCGGCAGTGGACTCCGTAGATCCTCCCCGCCTTGAGCCCGGCCAGGAAGCGGCCGATCGCCTCGCCGCTATCCCAGCCGTATTCCAGCCGCGGCTCCCACCAGACGGTCGGGACCTTCTTCTGGAACTCGACGTCGCTCAGTCCGCGCCCACGCATCGGTAGTCGCGGGGGCGCGTCGATTCTCCTGGGGATAGCGGCGTTTCGTCGCCGCACTGTTGGGCGTTGCCTCACTACTCGGGCCATCTACCCCTCCGTACCGACGCGGACTCAGTGAATGCCCAGCACAGCGACGGTACCGACCTGCATCAGGTCGCCCCAGGCCTGGGCCACGCCCCGCTCGGGCTTGCCCGGGACCTGGCGCCTGCCCGCCTCCCCGCGCAGCTGCCAGAACAGCTCGCACAGCTTCATGACGCCGGCCGCGGCGATGGGGTTGCCGACACCCATCAGACCTCCGGACGGACAGACGGGCAGGGGGCCGTGGCGCTCGAACCGGCCCTGCGCGAGATCCTCCGGGGCCTTGCCCCTGTCCGCCAGGAGCAGCCCTTCGAGGTGGTGCAGCTCTTTGTAGGCGAAGGGATCGTAGGGCTCGGCGATGTGGATCTGTTTGCGGGGCTCCGTCACCCCCGCCATCTCATAGGCCATGCGCGCGGCCGTCTCTACGTACCGCGGGTAAGCCAGGTCGCGGTTTCCCCAGTACGAGGTGTCCAGCGACCACCCCACGCCCTGGATCCAGACGGGCTTGTCGGTGAGCCGGCGCGCCACCGGCTCGCTGGCCAGCACGAGGGCGGCCGCGCCGTCGCTGACCGGGCTCACCATCAACCGGTGCACCGGCCAGGCCACGACCTCGGAATCCAGGACGTCTTTGACCGTGAGGCGTGCGGCGACCTGGGCGGCGGGATGATCCAGGGCGTTGCGCTTGTTCTTGACGGACACCAGCGCGATGTCCTCGTTGCGGATGCCGTAAGTCGCCATGTACCGGTGCTGCTCCAGCGAGAAGATCCAGAGCAGGTTGGGTCCGAGCGCGCGCTCGATGGTGTGGTCGAAGATCGTCAGGAACGCGCCCTGCGGGTGCGGCTGGCAGCTGCTCATCTTCTCCTCGCCGACGACCAGGACGAGGTCGAACAGGCCCGAGGCCACCAGCGTCCATCCGCTGATGATGCCGAAGACCCCCGAGCCGCCGCCGACGTAGGTGCGCATGTAGGGCTTGCCCGCGCCCCCGGCGCCGTCCAGCAGCCAGTCGCCTTTCATGTGGACGCCGTCGAAGGCATCGGGCGCCGTGACCATCACCACGGCCTCGATCTCCTTGCGCTTCACGCCGGCCGTCTCCAGGGCCTGCGACGCTGCGTAGTACGAAAGCTCCTTGCCGGTCTCCAGCGCGCGGCGGACGAACAGGCTCATCCCCGCGCCGACGACCGCCACCCTGCGCTGTGGTTTGCGCGTCATGAGTGCCTCCGTGATCCGTCAGGCCGCGGCTAGCAGGAGCGCGCCGCCCGTCTGCGTGGGCACGCCGCGCCAGGAGAGCACCAGGCCGAGCGTCGCCCCGCGCACCTGCTGCCGGCCGGCTTCTCCGCGGATCTGTCGCACCGCTTCGGCCGTGCGGTACAGCGCCGTCGTGTCGAAGCAGTAGCCCATCCCCAGGCTGCCGCCCGAGGGATTGACGGGCAGGCTCCCGCCGCGCGCCGTTTCACCGGCCAGCGTCATTCTCCCCGCGCCGCCGCGGGGGGCCAGGCGCGCGGCCTCCAGGTGCTGCAGCTCTTTGTACGCGTAGGTGTCGTCGATCTCGGCGAAGCGGACCTCGTTGGCGGGATCGGTGACTCCCGCCATCTTGTAGGCCATCTCTGCGGCCGCCGCGGCGTAGGGTGCCTCTCCCCAGGAGCGGGAGCCGAGCCAGGGGGTCCCGGAGATCCAGCCGACGCCGCGGATCCATGCCGGCCGCGGCGCTCTCTTCGCCGCGGCTTCCGAGGCAAGAACGAGGACGACCGCGCCGTCCGCGTACGGGCTCACCTCAAGTTCACGGAGAGGTTCGCTGACCGGGCGCGAGGCCAGGACCTGCTCAGGGGACAGGGCCGCGCCAAAGCCAGCGACAGGATTGCCCAGCGCGTGGCGCCGGTTCTTCACGACGACCTGCGCCACCGCCTCCACGGTCGTGCCGCTCTGGTGGAGAAACCGCTGCATCTCCAGCCCCGCGACGTAATGCGGGTTGGCCCGCAGCGGTCGCTCGAAGACGGGGTCGAGGGCCATCTCCAGCACCTCTTCGTGCCGGAGCATGTTGCTGGACTTGCAGTGCGACTCGACCGCGACGAGGTCGGCGATCCCGGTGCGGATGAGCATGAAGGCGGTGGCCACACCCTGGAGGCCGTCCCCGGCCACGGTCTGCACCGGTCGCAGGACCGCCCCCAGCTGGTCCGGTGTGTACTCGTCGGTGATGCTGGTGCCTTCGTGGATGTCCTCGCAGACACTGACGAAGCTGTCGATGTCCCGATGGCTCACCCCGGCGTCGGCATAGGCGCGCGCCGCTGCGGCGAAGGTCATCTCGCGGTAGGATTGGTCCGGGCTCAGGGCCCGGGGTGGGGTAACGCCGACGCCCACGATGGCCACGCGGTCGCTCATCGTCGAAGACTCCTCGGGGAAGCAGTGCGCGGGGCTGGCACGTTCCGCTGAGGTGATTACACCGCCACGCGGGCGACTCCTGCCGTGCCGATTCCACCGTGGCTGACTCCGGCCGCCGGCGGGGAGCAGGGCCGCCCGCGCGGAGCAAGAATGTAGACGAAGGTGGATTTCCGTCTTTCCGACGAACACCGCGTCGTGCAGGCGGCGGCGGCCGACTTCGCCACCCGCGAGATCCTACCCGTGGCGGCCGCCCTCGACCACTCCGGGGAGTTCCCCACAGCGCTGATCCGCAAGGCCGCGGAGGCCGGGTGGCTCGGCATGACCGTGCCGGAGGCGTACGGCGGAGCGGGGCTGGACGCCGTCTCCTACGTCATCGCCCAGGAAGAGTTCGCCGTCGCCTCCGCCGGCGTGCAGACGATCATCACCGTCAACAACTCGCTGGTGTGCGATCCCATCCTGAAGTTCGGGACCGAAGCGCAGAAGCGGCGCTATCTCCCGGGCCTCGCCACGGGCAGGACGCTCGGCTGCTACTGCCTGACCGAGCCCGCCAGCGGATCGGACGCGATGTCCCTGCGGACCACCGCCCGACTCGACCAGGGGACATGGGTGCTGAACGGGACCAAGGCGTTCGTGACCAACGCGGTCGAGGCGGACGTCTGCGTCGTCTACGCGCGCAGCGGGCCGGATCCCGGTGCGAAGGGGCTGTCCGCCTTCATCGTCGAGAAGGCCTTTCCCGGAGTCCGCGTCGGCAAGGTCGAGAAGAAGCTCGGCATCAAGTGCTCGTCGACGGCCGAGATCGTGCTCGAAGACGCCCGGGTGCCCTACGACAACCTCCTGGGTGAGCGCGGCCAGGGCGGCCGCATCGCCCTGGCCACCCTGGACGGAGGACGCCTCGGCATCGCCGCCCAGGCCGTGGGCATCGCCCGCGCCGCCCTGGAGGCCTCGCGAACGTATGCCCGGGAGCGGAAGCAGTTCGGCCGGCCGATCGGTGAGTTCCAGGCCGTGCAGTGGATGCTCGCCGACATGGCCACGCGGACCGAGGCCTCGCGGCTGTTGATGTACCGCGCCGCCTGGTTGCGCGCGCTCGGTCGCCCCCACACCAAGGAAGCCTCGATGGCCAAGCTCTTCGCCTCCGAGACGGCGATGTGGGCGGCACACAAGGCGGTCCAGATCCACGGAGGGTATGGGTACATCCAGGACTACCCCGCGGAGCGGTACTTCCGCGACGCCAAGATCACCGAGATCTATGAAGGCACGTCGGAGATCCAGCGGCTCGTCATCGCCCGCAACACGCTTCGAGGTCAACACTAGCGCGGGGGACGCGTGAACACGATCGTCTGTCTCAAGCAGGTCGTCGATCCCGAGTTGCCCCAGTGGGACTTCGCCATCGACCCGGCGACGAAGCGGCAGGTGCGCACCGGCAAGCCGCTCGTGATCTCTACCTACGACGAGAACGCGCTGGAGCTCGCCCTGCAGCTGAAGGAGAGGGCCGGGGGGAAGGTGACGGCGCTCACGGTCGGTCCGCCCGGCGAGGTGAAGGATGCCGTGCGCCTGGCGCTGGCCATGGGGGCGGATGAGGCCGTCGTGGTGGACGACGGCGCGGCCCCGCAGGCGCTGGCCGCGGAGAAGGCAGGCGTCCTGGCCGCGGCGATCACACGCATCGGCACCTTCGACCTCGTCCTGACCGGCTGCGAATCCGCGGATTGGGTGGAGCGCGCGGTGGCCCCGTTTCTGGCCGAGGCGCTCAACGCCGCCTGCGTCACCTTCATCACACGCGCCGAGGCGAAGGACGGAGGATTGACCGTGCGCCGGACGTCGGAGGAAGGGTTCCACATCCTGGACGTGCGTCTGCCGGCGGTGCTGTCCGTGACCAGCGATGAGGCCCTGCGGCCGAGGCTCCCCAAGGTCAAAGACATCATGGGCGCGATGCGGAAGCCGGTGCAGACCTGGACACGAGCAGAGGTCGCGGCCACCCCCGACGCTGCGCCGGAGGTGGAGGTCCGCGAGGTGGCCATCCCCCAGCGCACGATGAAGTGCGAATTCATCGAAGGGGAGCCCGCGCAGCAGGCGGAGGCGCTGGTGAGCCGGCTGCAGGCACTGAAGGTCATCTGAGGAGCACAGACGATGCCCGGCATCTTCATCGTGGCCGCCGCGCTCGAAGGACGCCTCGGCCGCTCGGGTCTTGAGCTCGTCGGTGCCGCCCGGACGCTCGCCGGACCGCTCGGCCTGGAGGTCTCGGCGGCGTTGCTCGGGCACGGGGGTCGGCTCGCCGACGCGGTCGGCGATCTGCACGCGTACGGGGTCGGGAGAGTGTACCGCTGCGACAGTCCGGCGCTGACCCCCGGGCAGAGCGAAGCGGTGCTGGCCGCCGTGGATCCGCTCGTCAGCCGCGAACAACCGGAGGTTGTGTTCGTGTCGGCCGACACCGTCGGACGCGAAGTGGCCCCACGGCTGGCGTATCGCCTCCGGGCGGCGCTGGCCACGGAGGTGATGAGCCTGGCCATTGACGGCCGGGCGATTCTCGCCCGCCGACAGGTCTACGCGGGCCGCGCGATCGCCACGCTGGCTATCACCTCGAGGCCGGCCGTCATCTCCGTGAAGCCTCGGGCGCTCGATGTCCCCGAGCGCTCCCCGGCCGCGGGCACCGTCGAAGACGTCCCGGTGAGCCTCGATGCCGCATCCCTCCGGACGCAGGTCCGCGAGATTCACAGTGAGCGGGCCGAGGTCAGTCTGGACGATGCCGCAGTCGTTGTGGGAGGAGGCCGGGGAATAGGCGGGCCGGAGGGCTTCAAGCTGCTCGGTGAGCTCGCCGGACTGCTGGGCGGTGCGGTCGGCGCCTCCCGGCCGCCCGCCGATGAAGGGTGGGTGCCCATCACCTGGCAGATCGGCCAGACCGGCAAGTCGATCCGGCCGAATCTCTATGTGGCGGTCGGGATTTCGGGCGCCGCACAGCATGTGGCCGGGGTCTCCGGTGCGCGCACCATCGTCGCGATCAACAAAGATCCAGAGGCCCCGATCTTCTCCCTGGCCCACTTCGGCCTCGTGGGCGACTTCCGTCAGATCGTACCGGCGCTGATCGCCCGCATCAAGGACGCCAAAGGCGCTTAGGGGGATGGAGATCACCTGGCTGCGGGGCCTCCTCGTCCTGCTGCTGCTCGCCCTGGCGGCGGGCCTGGCTGGCCGCCGGCTCTGGCTCGTCTTCCGCCTGATCCGTCTGGGGAGCGGACCGGTGCCGCTGGCCCCCGTCTCGCAGGGCCTGCGGCATCTGCTCCTCCAGGTCGTCGGGCATACCAAGGTGTTCCGCCGGTTCACCTCCGGGCTGCTCCACCTCTTCATCTTCTGGGGATTCCTGGTGCTGTTGACCACGATTGTCCAGGCCTTCGGGGAGGCGTTCCTGCCCGGCTGGACGCTGCCGGTGATCGGCGACGCGCCGTGGCTGGTCTTCCTGCAGGACCTCTTCACCGTCCTCGTCCTGGCCGGCGTTCTCCTGGCCCTCTACCTGCGCCTGATCGTCCGGCCCTGGCGGCTGCGCACCCAGAACCAGTTCGGCGCGTACCTGATCCTCGGGTTGATCACCGGCATCATGGTCAGCCTGCTGCTGACGCGGGCGGCCGCCGTCGCCCTGGGCCATGACGAATGGGCCGCCGCGGCCTTCGCCTCACGAACCGTCGCCGGACCGCTCGGGGAGATGTCTGCTGGCGCGATCCGTGTCATCTTCGAGGTTGCCTGGTGGGCTCACCTGGGAATCATCCTGTACTTCCTCACCTGGATTCCCGAGGGCAAGCACCTGCACCTCATCACGCTGGTGCCGAATGTCGTGCTGCGGCGCGCCCGGCCGCGCGGGGCGCTGGCGCCCATCGATGTGGAGAACGCGCCGCGCCTGGGCGCCTCGCGGGCCGAGCACTTCACCTGGAAGGACAACCTCGATCTCTTCGCCTGCATGGAGTGCGGCCGGTGCACGGAAGTCTGCCCGGCCAACAACACCGGCAAGGAGCTTGACCCCCGTCGGCTTCATACGGATCTGCGCCGGCACCTGACGGCGGTGGGCGCGCAGTTGCTGGCCGGGCGGTCGTCTGACGAGGTTCCGCGGCCCCCGCTCGTCGGTGAGGTGTTCTCCGAAGCGTTCCTCTGGCAGTGCCTGTCCTGCGGGGCCTGCGTGGAGGAGTGCCCCGCGGACAACGACCACATCGACAAGATCGTCGAGATGCGCCGGCATCTGGTCATGGAGGAGGCCCGGCTGCCCGACCAGATGGAACAGGCCCTGCGCAGCCTGGAGGCGCGCGGCCACCCCTTCCGGGGGACGGCGGTGACGCGGACGGCCTGGACCGCGGGCCTGGAGGTGAAACGCCTCGACCAGGGCGCCCGGGCGGAGTGGGTGCTCTGGGTCGGGTGCGCCGCCGCGCTCAACGAACGCAACCACGCCGCGCTGCGGGCGCTCGTGGCGCTCCTGGGCGCAGCCGGCGTGGACGTCGGGATCCTGGGGGAGGAGGAAACCTGCACCGGGGATCCGGCGCGGCGCATCGGCAACGAGTACCTGTTTCAGACGCTGGCCCGCCAGAATATCGAGACGCTGGCCCGGCGCGGCGTCAGGCGCATCGTCACCGTCTGCCCGCACTGCTACAATACGTTGAAGAACGAGTATCCGGCCCTGGGCGGCCGCTACGAGGTGTGGCATCACACGCAGTTGCTGGCTCGGCTCGTTGATGATCGCAGACTACGCCCAGCGGGGCGCTTGGAACAGCGGATCACGTTCCACGACCCGTGTTATCTGGGGCGGCACAACGGGGAGTACGACGCACCCCGCCGGGTCCTCGACGCCATCCCGGGCGCGACGCGGGTGGAGATGGCGCGTTGCCGCGATCAGGCGTTCTGCTGCGGCGCCGGCGGCGGCCTGTACTGGCATGAAGATCGGACGGGTGAGCGGGTAAGCCACGTGCGCACGAAGCATGTCGCGGAAACCGGCGCGGACATTGTCGCCACGGCGTGTCCATTCTGCACGCTGATGCTGGAGGACGCGGGCAAGGTGACCGAGGCGCGGGCGAAACCGATGGACGTGGCCGAACTGCTCGCGCAAACGACGACCGGAGGCTGATGGTGAGCGATCGCGAGGGGCCCGTGGAGCGCAAGCCGCGGTGTACGACGATCTCCGGCCTGGAGATCGATCGTGTCTACGGCCCGGCGCAGACGGCGCACTTGGACTACGCCCGCGACCTGGGCGATCCGGGGGAGTACCCCTTCACGCGCGGGATTCACCCGACGATGTACCGCGGCCGCCTGTGGACCATGCGGCAATTCGCCGGTTTCGGCTCGGCCGAGGACAGCAACCGCCGCTTCCACTACCTCCTGCAGCAGGGACAAACCGGGCTCTCCGTGGCCTTCGACATGCCGACCCTGATGGGATACGACTCCGACCATCCCAAGGCGCTGGGCGAGGTCGGGCGCGAGGGCGTGGCCGTCGACACCGTCGAGGACATGAAGGTCCTCCTTCGGGACCTGCCGCTGGACCGGGTCACGACCTCGATGACGATCAACGCTCCGGCCAACGCGCTCCTGGCGATGTACATCGTCGCCGCGGAAGAAGCCGGCTTCGTCTGGCCGGAGCTCGGCGGCACGACGCAGACGGACATGCTCAAGGAGTTCATCGCCCAGAAGGAGTGGGTCGTCCCGCCCAGGCCGAGTATGCGCTTTATCCAGGACATGCTGGTCTTCGGCGCGCGGGAACTGCCGCGCTGGAACATCATCAGCATCAGCGGCTACCACATCCGGGAGGCGGGCGCCACCGCGGTCCAGGAGCTGGCCTTCACCCTGGCCGACGGGATCGCCTACGTCCAGGCGGGCATCGACGCGGGGCTGGACGTGGACGCCTTTGCGCCACGCCTCAGTTTCTTCTTCGATTGCCACAACGACTTCTTCGAGGAGATCGCCAAGTTCCGCGCGGCCCGGCGGATGTGGGCGCGCATCATGCGCGAGCGCTTCGGCGCGAAGCTGCCGCGCTCGTGGTGGCTGCGGTTCCACACCCAGACCGCCGGCGTCTCGCTGACCGCGCAGCAGCCGCAGAACAACATCGTGCGCGTCGCCCTCCAGGCGCTGGCCGCGGTCCTCGGCGGCACGCAGTCCCTGCACACGAACTCGATGGACGAGACCTACGCGCTGCCGACCGAGGACGCGGTGCGTATCGCGTTGCGCACGCAGCAGATCATCGCGCACGAGAGCGGCGTGGCCAACACGGTCGATCCCCTGGGCGGGTCGTACTTCGTCGAAGCGCTCACCAACCGGATGGAGGAGGAAGCGGGCGCGTACATCCGCAAGATCGATGAGCTCGGCGGAATGGTGCGGGCCGTGGAACTGGGCTTCCCCCAGCGCGAGATCGCCGAGGCCAGTTTCCGCTTCCAGCAGGCCTTGGAGCGCAAGGAGAAGATCATCGTCGGGGTCAACGACTTCGCCACCCCCGAGGAGACGCCGATCCCGATCCTGCGCATCGATCCGGAGGTGGAGCGCGCCCAGATCGAGCGTCTCCACCGGGTCCGCGCCAAGCGAGACAGCGCCGCGGCTCGCGCCGCCCTCGACGCCCTGCGGCGGGCCATCGAGTCCGGGGAAAACACGATGTATCCCATCGTGGATGCCGTGCGGGCCCGGGCCAGCGTCGGGGAGATCTGCGACGTCTACCGCGCCGTGCACGGCGAGTACCGGGAGCCGGCGATCATCTGATGGCCGAGAAGATCCGCATCATCGTGGCCAAACCGGGGCTGGACGGTCACGACCGGGGGGCCAAGGTCGTGGCCCGCGCCCTCCGCGACGCCGGCTTCGAGGTCATCTACACCGGGCTGCACCAGACTCCGGAGATGATCGTGAACGCCGCCATCCAGGAGGACGCGGACGCGATCGGCCTGTCCATCCTCTCCGGAGCGCACATGACGCTGTTTCCGCGCGTGGTGACGCTGTTGCGGGAGCGGGGGGCCGGCGACATCGTCGTCTTCGGCGGCGGGATCATCCCGGAGGAGGACGTCCCGGCGCTGCAGGCGGCCGGGGTGGCGGGAATCTTCACCCCCGGCGCGTCGCTGGAGAGCATTGTGCGCTGGGTGCGGGAGCATGTGAAGCCCCGCGGCGTGCGGGCCTGATCCCCGCATGCGCGGCGGTCCTCTCAGATCCGGCGAGCCGGTCCTCCTCATCGACCGCAAGGCCCGGCGCTATCTGATCACCCTCAGGCCCGGCGGCAGCAGCGACCTCCGCGGCGGGAAACTCTCCCACGACCACCTCATCGGCGCCCCGGAAGGCCGGCACGTCACCACGACCCGCGGCGAGAAGTTTCTCCTGGTGCGGCCTACGCTCGCGGAGTTCGTGCTGGAGATGCCGCGCGGGGCGCAGGTGATCTACCCGAAGGATCTCAGCGTGATCCTCCTGGCCGGCGACATCTACCCCGGTGCCGTCGTGCTGGAAGCGGGCACCGGCTCCGGCGCGTTGACCATGACGCTCCTGCGCGCCGTCGGGCCGGAGGGATGCGTCTATTCGTACGAGGTGCGCGAGGAGTTCGCCAGGACGGCGCGCCAGAACATCGAGAAGTACCTCGGCCCGTCGGCGCGGCTCGTCATGCGGGTTCAGGACGTGTATGACGGCATCCCGGACCGGCCGCTCGACCGGCTCGTGCTGGATGTGCCCGAACCCTGGCGGGCCGTGCCCCACGCGGCCGCCGCCCTGCGCGAAGGCGGGATCTTCCTGTCGTATCTCCCGACCGTCCCCCAGGCCGTCGAGTTGGTCGCGGCGCTGCGCACCTCCCGCGCCTTCGCGATGATCGAGACCACCGAGACGTTGCTGCGTCCCTGGAACATCGAGGGGCCGAGCGTGCGCCCGGCGCACCGGATGGTGGCACACACCGCCTTCATCACGACCGCCCGGAGAATCCAGCCGACCGGAGACGCCGCCGTGCTACCGCAGCGGCCAGAAGAGGGGGATGACGAGGAGGCCGACTCCCCCGAGCAGTAGTGCCAGGGGCAACCCCAGCCGCACGTAGTCTGATATCCGGTACCCCCCGGGGCCCATCACCAGCAGGTTCACCGGATTGCTGATCGGCGTGAAGGTCGTGCCGGTTGCGGCGATCACCGCCATGATGAAGGCGTGTGGGTTGCTGCCGGTGGTCGAGGCGATCTGCAGGGCGATCGGCGCCAGGAGCACGGTCGTCGCCACCGACGGGATCATCTGGTTGGCGACGATGCCGATGGCGAGCAGGGCGACGAGGGCGGGCAGTGTGCCGCCTCCAACGGTGGCGATCAGTCCGGAGACCACCCGGTCGGCGGCCCCGGTGGTCGTCAACGCCGTGCTGAGCGGCAGCATGGCACCGATGAAGACGATCGCCCGCCAGTCCACGAACTGGTAGATCTCCTCGGCCGTCAGACACCCCGCCGCCACGACGACCACGGCCGCGGCCAGGGCCGCCACCGCGATCTCCACTCCCGCAGTGCTCAGCGCGATCATCAGCGCGAGCGCAGCCACGGCCCAGGGAGCCCGGGCCGGCCGGGTCAGAGGTCCCCCATCGGTATCCAGGACCAGGAGGTCGGGATCATGGCCCAGGAGGCGGAGGCGATCACGGCGGCCTTGTACCAGCAGCGCATCGCCCAGCTGGACGGGGAGATCGACCAGCCCGGTGCGCCTGGGCCGTCCTTCCCGCCAGATGGCCAGGACGTTGACGCCGTACTTCTCGCGGAAGGCCACCTCGCGCAGTGTCTTTCCCGCCAGCGAGCTGCGCGGAGCCAGGGTGACCTCCACGACGCGAACTTCCGGCGACTCCAACCCGTCGACGGCGACATGGTGACGCTCGCGAACATCCGCGGCGCTCAGCCGGTTCGACTGCAGCAGCTCATCGAGGCGTCCCTGGACGAGCAGGCGGTCGCCGGCCAGCACCCGTTCCTGAGGGGTGGGGGCCACGATTCTGCGTCGTGTTCGCATGATGCTCAACACGGTGACGCCCCAGGTCGAGCCGAGGGCCGACTCCTCGAGCGTCTTGCCGGCGAGCGGCGAGTCGGGCGCCACGCGGATTTCGAAAAGGCGCTCGCCGAGCCGGTACAGCTCGGCGAGTTTCCCACGCCGGCGGTGTTCCACCGGTGCTGCGGCCGGGAGCCACCGCCGTCCGACCAGGGCGATGAAGGCCATGCCGGCGACCAGGAACGTCCCCCCGATCGGGAGGAACTCGAAGAAGCCGAGCGGTCGTAGGCCGCTGCCCTGCAGCGTCGTGCTGGCGATGAGATTGCTCGGGCCGGCGATCAGCGTGAGGTTGCCGCCCAGGCGCGTACCCAGGGCCAGCGGCAGCAGCAGCTTCGACGGGCTCAGGCGGGCTTCGCGGGCCGTGGCCATCGCCGCCGGCAGGAGTACCGCCATCGCGCCGAGGCTGTTCATGACTCCCGAGAGCAATCCGGCCGTTCCGCTCAGCACCAGGATGAGGACGACCTCGTTGGTCCCGGCCAGCCGATAGAGTCGCCGGCCGATCGCCGCGGCGACGCCGGTCCGCTCCAGCCCGGCGCTCACCACGAACACGGCGCCGACCGCGACGAGCACAGGCGAGCCGAAGCCGGAGAAGGCGGTGCGGGGATCGAGAATGCCGGAGAGGACCAGGGCGAGCAGCGCAAGCAGGGCGACCGCGTCCGGGCGCCATCGGCCCACGGCAAAGGCCGCGACGGCGGCGGCCAGGACGCCGAGGGTGAGATACTCGGCGGTCGTCACCGAGGGTTAGACGCGTTCGACGGCGAGGGCCACCGCCTCCCCGCCGGCGAGGCAGATCGAGGCGACGCCCCGGCGGGCTTCGTGCCGCACCATCGCGTGGAGCAGCGTAGCCAGGATGCGCGTCCCGCTGGCCCCGATCGGATGGCCGAGCGCCACCGCGCCGCCGTGGACGTTTACGCGCTCGAACGTCATGCCGAGGTCGCGGCAGACGCCGATGACCACCGCGGCGAATGCCTCGTTGATCTCGATCAGATCCACATCGTCCTTGGACCAGCCGATCCGCTCCAGCAGCTTCCGCGTGGCGTGCGCCGGCGCGATGGTGAACCACTCCGGGGCCATCGCCGCGCCGGCCTGGCCGACGATGCGCGCCATCGGCGCGAGCCCTTTGGCCCTGGCCACCTCAGCGGCGGCCACGACCACGGCGCCGGCGCCGTCGCTGATGCTGCTGGCGTTCGCCGCAGTGACGGTGCCGCCTTCCTCGAAGACGGGCCGCAGGTGCGGAATCTTGTCAAAATTCACCCGCCGCGGCTCCTCGTCCTCGGCCACCACCAGCGGCTCGCCCTTCCCCTGGGGGATCTCGACCTTCACGATCTCATCACTGAAGGCGCCGCCGTCCATCGCCGCGATGGCGCGCGAGTAGCTGAGTTTGGCGAAGTCGTCCTGCTCCTGGCGCGAGATGCGGTACTCGCGGGCCAGGATCTCGGCGCAGTTGCCCATATGGATGTTCTGATAGGCGTCGGTGAGCCCGTCGCGCAGGATGACGTCCACGACCGTTCCATCGCCGAGGCGGTAGCCGGAGCGGGCTTTCTCCAGCACGTAGGGTGCCGCGCTCATGTTCTCCATCCCGCCGGCGACCACGACATCCGCGTCGCCGGCGGCGATGGCCTGCTGGGCGAGCATCACCGCCTTGAGGCCCGAACCGCACATCTTGTTGACCGTGGTCGCGGGGACCGAGTTGGGCACGCCGGCGAAGAGGGTGGCCTGGCGGGCAGGAGCCTGGCCGAGCCCCGCGCCGAGCACGTTGCCCATGATCACCTCATCGACCTCCGCAGGCGCGATGCCGGCCCGGCGGATCGCCTCGGCGATGGCGATGCTCCCGAGTCGCGGGGCGGGGATGGTGGACAACCCGCCCAGAAATCGTCCGACCGGCGTGCGTACGGCGCTGAGAATCACGGCGTCACGCATACGCTCACCTCGGTCTTAGTCTACCACGCCCTCGCGTTGACACTCCTGTTGACTCGATGGTAGACTCGCGGCGATGCCCACGGTCGGACCGCACGGCTTTCCGGCCACGGCGCGCGGCCATCTCGCCCTCGGCGGGGTGGACGCGCTGGACCTGGTCAAGGAGTTCGGCACCCCCCTGCACGTCCTGGACGAGGAACGGCTGCGCGGGAACTGCCGCGAGTACCGGGACGCGCTGACCCGGGCCTACGCCAACAGCCGGGTGCTGTTCGCCTCCAAGGCCTGCTGCATCGCCGCCACCTGCCAGATCGCCCATCAGGAAGGACTGGGGATCGATGTGGCCTCCGGCGGGGAGATCTACACCGCGCTGCGCGCCGGCATCCCCGCCGCCGACCAGGTATTTCACGGGAACAACAAGACGCGGGATGAGATCGCCTTCGCCCTGCAGGAACGGATCGGGCGGTTCGTGGTGGACAACGACTACGAGCTCGAGCTGCTCGACGAACTCACGGCGGCGACGGGCACGACCGCGGATATCCTGCTCCGGCTGACGCCGGGGATCGAACCGCACACGCATCGGGCCATCCAGACCGGCGGCGTGGACTCGAAGTTCGGCTTCGGGATCGGCGACGGGGCCGCCTACCGGGCCGCGGCGCGGGCCGCCGCCTCGGAGCGCGTGCGCCTGCGGGGACTGCATGCGCACATCGGCTCGCAGGTCTTCGACCTGGAACCGTTTCGCCTGGCGGCCGCGGCGCTGGTGGATTTCGCGGCGCGCATCCGTGATGAGCTGGATGTCACGACGGAGGAGCTCAACCTGGGCGGGGGCCTCGGGATCCGGTACCGCTCCACGGACGAGCCCCCGACGAAGGCGGCATACGTCGAAGCGCTGATCGGCGTCGTCCGCGCCAGAGTCGACGCGCATCGCCTGACACCGCCGAAAGTCTTCGTCGAACCCGGCCGGTCGATCGTGGGTGATGCCGGTGTGACGCTGTATACGGTCGGCGCCGTCAAGGCGATCCCAGGTGTGAGGACGTACGTGTCCGTGGACGGGGGGATGTACGAGAATCCCCGCACCGCGCTGTACGGAGCGCAGTACGAAGCCGTGGTGGCGTCGCGGCTCTTTGCCGAACCGGTGCAGACCGTCGCCGTCGCCGGACGATGTTGCGAGTCCGGCGACGTCCTGATCTGGGAGGCCTCGCTGCCCGAAGTGCGTCCGGGCGACGTCCTGGCGGTCTTCTCCACGGGCGCGTACAACTACTCAATGGCCAGCAACTACAACCGCTTCCCCCGGCCCGCCGTGGTCCTCGCCGGCGGCGGGCGGGCGCGCGTCGTCGTGGAGCGGGAAAGTTACGACGACCTCGTGCGCAAGGACGTTCTCCTCTAACCCGCGAAGCACCCTTCGATGCTGGGACTGAACCCGACGGCTCTGCTGTACGTGGGCGTGGCGCTCGTGGTGGCGGCGTCCGTGCACGAGTTCGCCCACGCCTACGTCGCCGACCGTCTCGGCGACCCCACCCCGCGGAGCCAGGGCCGCCTCACGCTCAACCCGCTGGCGCACCTCGACCTGGTGGGATCGCTGCTCATCCTGCTGGCCGGGTTCGGGTGGGCCAAGCCGGTGCAGGTCGACCCGATGAACTTCCGCGACCGGCGCCGCGGCATGATCCTGGTGGCGGCGGCCGGACCGCTGGCCAACATCACGGTGCTCTTCTTGCTGGGGGTGCCCTACAAGCTCGGCCTCCTCGCCTTTGGGGCCACGGTCCTGGACCGGCTGCTCGTGGTGACGATTCGGATCAACGCGATGCTGGCCATCTTCAACCTCATCCCTGTTCCGCCGCTGGACGGCTCCAAGATCCTCATCGGCCTGCTGCCTCCGCCCCAGGCCGCCGCCTACGCCCGGCTGCAGCCGTACGGCGTGCTCCTCCTGCTGCTGCTGGTCGTCACCAACGCCATCTCGGTCGTCCTGATCGGGCCCATCCGCTGGCTGGTGGCGCAGGCCACGGGAACGGGACTCTTCTGATGCCTGGCTACACCGTGACGCTCCCGCAGTTCACCGGCCCGCTCGACCTGCTCCTCAGTCTCGCCCAGCAGGGCCAGGTCGACCTCCGCGAGATCCCGCTGGGGCAGATTGCCGAGGAGTACGTGGCCGCCGCGGGCGCCCAGATCGATCTGGACGAGGCGACGGAGGTCCTCTGGATGCTGGCGGCGATGATCGAGATGAAGTCCCGCCTGCTGGTGCCCAAGGACGAGACCCCGATCGAGCCGATCGAGGGCGAAGGTACGCCGTCGGACCTCCAGGAGCGGCTCGAAGGACAGGTGCAGGAGTACCGCGCGTTCAAGGAGGTGACGCACGCGCTGCGCGCCCTGGAGGAATATCAGCGGAAGGTCTTTGCCCGTCCGAAGGAAGGTGACTCCGGCGAGGTCCTGCTCCAGGGCGTCACCATCGACGACCTCTTCCGCGCCTTCCAGCAGGTGCTGGAGCGTGCCCGCGAGCAGGTGGGCGAGATTCCCGCGGAGGAGATCAAGGTCGCCGACCGGATGGACGCGATCCTGCGGCTGCTGGCGCAGCGGCGCGAGGGCGTCGGCTTCCCCGAGCTCTTCTCCGCGCAGGCGGGAACGCTGGAGGTCATCGTGACCTTCCTCGCCCTGCTCGAGCTGATCAAGCAGCGGCGTGTGAGCGCGCAGCAACCCAAACCGTTCGCCATGATCCGGCTGGTGATGATCACCTCATGATCTCCGGACCCGAGGCCGCCGCCCCGCCGCAGGAGCGCACGGACCTCGACCATCTCAAAGGCGCGGTGGAGTGCGTCCTGCTGGTGGCCGGAGGACCGGTCACCGCGCAGCACCTCGCGGAGACGCTGGGCGTCGCGCCCGATGCTGCGGTCGACGCCGTGGCCGCGCTCGCCGCGGAGTACGCCGGCCGCGGCCTGCAGATTCAAAGCGTGGCCGGCGGGTACCAGCTGTGCACGCGGCCGGAGTTCTCGGAGTATGTGCAGCGGTTCCTCCGCCTCGACTTCCGCGAGCCGCTCTCTCAGGCCGCGCTGGAGACGCTGGCCATCGTCGCCTATCGCCAGCCGGTGACACGCGGGGAGGTCGAGCTTGTCCGCGGCGTGCGCAGCGAGCACGTGCTGGAGCGGTTGGTCGAGCGGCACCTCATCCGCGAGGTCGGGCGGAAGCCTACGGTCGGCCGCCCGATCCTGTACGGCACGACGGAAGGGTTCCTCCGCCACTTCGGGCTGCGCGATCTGACCGCCCTGCCGCCCCTGCGGGGAGACGATCCTCGCACGATCTTCACCGGACGGACCTCTGAGGCGGCCGGGGGCGAACCGACCGCCTGATGTCCCGTCGCGCCGTGACCGCCGGTGCCGCCGTGATCGTCATGATGGCGGCATCCGCATCCGCGGCCGCGCCCCCGGTCGTCGTCGCCGCCTCCGCCGTGCTGCTCGACGGGCCCACGGGGCGGGTGCTCTATGCCGCCGCCCCCGACGTACGCCGTCCTCCCGCCAGCACGACCAAGATGCTGACCGCGCTCCTCGTCGCCGAATCCCTTGTTCCGGAGACACTCGTCCCGATCAGCGCGCGCGCCGCGGCCGACCGGTCCGGCGCGGCGATCGGCCTCGAGGTCGGCGAGCGCTGGACCGCGGACGACCTGATGCGGGCGATGCTCATGCACTCCGCCAACGACGCCGCGGTGGCCCTGGCCGAAGCCGTGGCTGGTTCGACCGAGGCGTTTGCCGCCCGGATGAACGCGCGGGCCCAACGGCTGGGCGCGCGCCACTCGCACTTCGTGACGCCGCACGGCCGCCATCATCCGGAGCACTACAGCACGGCGCGCGATCTTGCCCTGATCGCCCGCGCCGCGCTCGGCGTGCCGTGGATCGCCGAGATCGTGCGCACCCAGACCTGGGAGCTGCGCCGCGGCGGTTCGGCGCGCCTGGTGATCAACACGAACAGCCTGCTCTGGCGCTACCCAGGCGCGGACGGGGTCAAGACGGGGTGGATCGCGGAGTCCGGACCGTCTCTGGTCGCCTCCGCCACGCGGGGGGGATGGCAGCTCATCGTCGTGGTGCTGAACAGCCCGCGGATGTTCCGGGACGCCGCGGCACTCCTGGACTACGGCTTCGGCGCGTTCGCGCGGGTCCAGGCCGTCTCAGCGGGAGAGGTGGTGGAGACCGTGCCGGTGGCCAACGGCACGCGAGCGCTGGCCGCGGCGGCGAAGGACACCGCCGTCGTCACGGTTCCCAGGGCCGCCGGGATCTCGCGAACGGTCGCCCTGACGAAGACGCGGGCGCCGATCGACAGGGATGAGGTCGTCGGCACGCTCGTGTTGACCAGCCGGGGAGTGGAGGTGGGTCGCGTCGCGCTCGTTGCCGCCCGGGACGTCCCCCCGCGCTCACTTCTGGCGCGGCTGTGGCGATGGCTCCTGTCCATGGCCGATCGCACCCGATGACCGCGCCCGCGCTGCTCCGGTCCATGCTCTTCGTCCCGGCGATCAGCCCCGCATGATCGAGAAGGCCCGGGGGCTTGCGCCTGACGCGGTGATCCTCGACCTGGAGGGGGTGCGGCGCGAATGCCGCGAAGGAAGAGCGCTGGGATGTACGGGAAAGCAGGTAGTGCATCCCGCGCAGATCGACCCGGTGCATGCCGTCTTCTCCCCTCGACGGAGGAGGTGGCGCGCAGCGCCGGGGCTGTGGACGGCCGCATGGTCGACCTGCCGGTCGTGAGACAGGCGCAGCGGGTGCTGGCCCGGGCTGAGCGCATCGCCCGGAAGGACGCGGGGCCGTGAGACGCATCCTGTACCGCTCGAGAACCGATCGCTGGATCGCCGGTGTCTGCGGGGGTCTCGGCGCGTACTTCAACGTGGACAGCAATGCGATCCGGATCGCCTTCGTCCTGCTCGCGCTCTGGCACGGCTTCGGGGTGCTGGTCTATCTCGTGATGGTCCTGACCCTGCCCGATGAACCGGTGCGGGAGGTGGCCCCGGAACCCGGCCTTCCCCCGCCGGGGGAAGAGGAGCCCGAAGCGCAGCGCCGGGCCAGGATGCTCGGGATGGGGCTGATGGTCGGCGGGGCCTACCTCCTCCTGCGCCAGACCCCCGCCTTCCAGGCGATGTTTGAAGACGTCGGCGTCGGCGTGGTCCTCATTGCCGGGGGGATCCTGCTGCTGCTCCTGCGGCCGCGCCAGCGCTAGCGCGGTGATCACCCGATGCGCCCGCCCACCTCGGCCTGCCGGTCCGGCTGCAGGAGCACGATCCGCCCGCCGTGTTCCATGACGCCGAGGGTGAGGACCTCAGACTGGAAGTCCGCGATTTGCCTCGGCGGAAAGTTCACGACGCAGACGACCTGGCGGCCCATCAGGTCGTCGGGGGCATAGAACGGTCGAATGGCCGCGGAGGAGCGCTTCACCCCGAACGGTCCGAAGTCGATCGTCAGTTTGTATGAGGGCTTGCGCGCTTTGGGGAACTCTTCGACGGCGATGATCCGGCCGACGCGCATCTCCACCCGCTCGAACTCGTCCACCGTAATCCGCGCCATGCCTGTCGTGAAGGTGCTTTGTCTGATCGCCGCACTCCTCCTGCCGGGGGCCGCCGGTGAGGCCGCGGCGGGCGCATCCTCGCTCACCGTCACCGACGCGTTGGGGCGCCGCGTGACGGTGCCGGCGTTCCCCCGGCGCATCGTCTCCGTCGCGCCGAGCGTGACCGAGATTCTCTTCGCCCTCGGGCTCGACAGCCGCATCGTGGGGGTGAGTTCCGCCGACGACACGCCGGCGGAGCAGGTCGCCGGCAGGCCGCGCGTCGGTGGAGTGACCCTCGACGTCGAGCGGATCATCAGCCTTCGCCCCGACCTGATCCTGGGCGTGGCCTCGCTGCAGCGCGGGCAGCTGGAGCGGCTGATCGCGCTGCGGCTCCCGGTCGTCGCGGTGGAGGCGCGGACGCTGCCCGACCTCTACGCCCAGGTCCAGCAGATCGGACAGGTGACCGGCGCCCCGGATCAGGCGGCACGGCTCATCGGGACTATGCGCAGGAAAGAACATGCCGTGGCCGCGGCCCTCCGGGGACGGCCACGGCGACATGTGTATGTCGAGATCTCCGCCGAGCCGATGATGACGGCGGGCGCGGGCACGTTCGTGTCGGATCTGGTCATGCGCGCGGGCGGCGTGAACGTCTTCGCCGATGTGACCGGCTGGCCGCTGGTCAGCGAGGAGGCGGTGCTCCGCCGTAACCCTGAGGTCATCGTGGCCGCCTATCCGGGCGGCCGCCGGCTCATCGCCCGCCGCGGATGGGATCGGATCCGGGCGGTGCGTGCCGGACGGGTCGGGGAGGTGGACGCCTCCCTCCTCTCCAGGCCCGGGCCGCGGATCGTCGACGGGCTGCGAAGCCTGGCCGCGATCATTCACCCCGAGGCCTTCGGCCGATGATCCGCCATGCCGTCGTGGTGGAGGACCTGGTCTGCCGCTACGGCGCGATCCCTGCCCTCGGCGGCGTCACCCTGACCGTCTCCAGCGGGGACTTCCTCGGGATCGTCGGGCCGAACGGCAGCGGCAAGACGACGTTGCTCCGGGCGATCATGGGCCTGGTGTCCCCGGAGCGCGGGAGCGTGCGCCTCGACGGCGCCGAGGTGGCGGGCATCAGTCCGCGCCAGATCGCCCGCCGGATTGCGCTCGTGCCGCAACGTCCCCACCACGGCTTCGGCTTCAGCGCCTTCGAGATCGTCCTCATGGGCCGCACGCCGCACCTGAGTCGCCTGAGCCGCGAAGGCGAGGCGGATCTGGCCGCGGTGCGCCGGGCGATGGACCAGACGCGCACCTGGCACCTCCGGCACCGGCCGGTGGATGAGCTCAGTGGCGGGGAGCAGCAGCGCGTGCTGCTGGCTCGCGCTCTGGCCCAGACACCGCAGGTGCTGCTCTTAGACGAGCCGACCGCGCATCTGGACATCCGTCACCAGGTGGAAATAATGGCTGTGGCCGCCGACCTGAACGCGGAAGGGCTGACCGTCGTGGCGGCACTGCACGATCTTAACCTGGCCTCAATGTTCTGCCGCTGCCTCGTCCTGCTCCACGAGGGACGCGTTGTGGCAGCGGGAACGCCGGAGGAGGTCCTGACCGCCGACCGGCTGCAGGCGGTGTACGGCGCCCACGTCGAGGTACGTCTTCACCCGGCGACCGGTCGCCCGTTTGTCATCGCCCTCGGCGGCCAAGGGGACCGCGCGGCCGCCGAGAACTAGGGATGGTGGCACGCGCGCGCCCTGTGATCGCGATCGATGGCCCGGTTGGCGCGGGGAAGAGCACGATCGCCCGCCTCCTGGCGCAGCGGCTGGGCTTTCGGTACGTGGATACGGGGGCGATGTACCGCTCCGTGGCCTGGCGTGCGGCGGCGCTCGGCATCGACCTGCAGGCGCAGGAAAAGGTGGCACAGGTCGCGCGTACGTTGCGGCTGGAGTTCGTGCCCGCTCCGGAAGGTCAGCGCGTCGTCGTGGACGGGATGGACGTCAGCGACGCGATCCGCAGCCCCGAGGTCAGTGAAGGCGCGTCGGTGGTCAGCGTCTATCCGGAGGTGCGCCGGGCGATGGTGGCGCTCCAGCGCCGCATGGGCGCAGACGGCGGGGTGGTGATGGAGGGTCGCGACGTCGGGACGGTGGTCTTCCCGGACGCGGAGGTGAAGATCTTCCTGGACGCCTCTCTGGATGAACGCGCGCGCCGGCGGTACGAGGAACTGCGGGCGAAGGGCGCAGCGGTCAGCTACGACGAGGTGCGGGTCGCCCTCCTGGAACGGGACCGCCGGGACGTCACGCGGAACCACTCGCCGCTTCGCGCCGCGCCGGATGCCCTGGTCATCGATTCCACCACCCTCTCTGTCGGCGAGGTCGTGGAGCGAATCCACAGGCATGTCGTGAGCCGGCGATGACGGTGTCCACGGTCGTCCCGTCCCGCCCGATGCGCGCGGGCACCCGGGTGTCCCGGTTCCTGCGGGGGCTGTGGTACTTCTGGGGCAAGATGGTCATCACATGGACGCTGTGGCTGGCCTTCGGCGTCCGGGTCGAGGGCCGGGAGTTCGAGCCCCGGCGCGGGGGCTTCCTGGTCGCCGCCAACCACGCCAGCGCACTGGATCCGCTGCTGGTGGGCGGGGCGCTGCACCGGAAGGTGTACTTCATGGCGCGGGACGATCTGTTCCGCATCCCCGTGCTGGGGGCGTGGTTGCGGTCGATGGGGGTCTTTCCGGTCCGGCGGGGACAGCCCGACCGCAAGGCGCTGCGCACCTCGATGAGCCTGCTCGAACAGGGGGAAGGGGTCGTTATCTTCCCCGAGGGGACCCGCAGCCGGGACGGCCGCCTGCGGGATCCGGAGCCGGGGGCGGCGATGATCGCGCTGCGGACCGGTGCCCTGGTCCTCCCGGCCGCCGTCGTCGGCAGCCACCGCATCCTCCCGAAGGGGGCGCGGTGGCCGCGCTTTCGCCGGGTGACCGTGCGCTTCGGCCCGCCGTTTGCGGTGCCTCGCATCGACGGACGCCTCGATCACGCCGTGCTGGCGGAGTGGGGAGATCGCATCATGGACGCGATCGAGGCGATGCTGCCGCCTGATCAGCGGCGGGGACGATGACCTCGATCGCCTGAGGCACGACGCGGAACACCGCCGGGACGCGGCCCACCGTCTCCCCATCGGCGTGGATGGCCAGCGGGACCTCGCTTTCCACCCGCACTTCGCGAGCGCTCTGGTGCGCCACCTTGCGGTGGCGGAGGTGCGCGCCGGAGAAGACCTTGGGCAACAGGCCCAGCGTCTGGATCTTGCCCAGGTCCCGCGCGGTGATGATCTCGAGGCGGCCGTCGTCCGGCCGGGCATGCGGCGCCATGTACATGCCGCCGGCGTACCAGGGAGTGTTGGCCGCCGCGACCAGGAACAACCCCAGATGGTGTTCCGATCCGTCCAACACCAGGCGCGCCGGCGCGCAGCGGTAGGTCACCAGCATGGTCAGGATAGCGGCGACGTAAACGGCGGTGCCGCCGATCCACTTCGGCCATCCGTTCACCTTCGCCGCCACCTCGGCGTCGAAGCCGACGCCGGCGATGCCGGCGAAATACCGATCGTTGACCCGTCCGAGGTCCACGCGCCGCCGCGCGCCATGGAGCAGCAGCCGTCCCGCGGCCAGGGGGTCCTTCGGCACGCCGACCCCGCGCGCGAAGTCGTTGCCCGTGCCCCCGGGAATGATCGCCATCGCCGGCAGGGCAGGGCCCCCCACGCGCATCATGCCGTTCACCACTTCATGGACGGTGCCGTCGCCGCCGACGACCACGATGACATCGTAGCCGCGGCGTGCCGCATCTTCGGCGAGCGGGATCGCCAGGGCCGGCCGCTGCTCGATCGCCTCATCAAATGACAGGCCGGCGTCGCGCAGCGCCGGCCCCACTGTCCGCCACGCCCGGGTGGCCCGCCCCCTGCCCGCGGCGGGGTTGAGGATGACGAACATACGTTGCGGCATGCCTCCCCCCTATGTATGCTAGGGGACGATGGAAATCCTCGTCGCCAGGCACATGGGCTTCTGCGGCGGCGTCAAGCGCGCGGTCGAGATGGCCGCCGGTGCCGCCGAGGCGGCGACCGGCCCCGTCTTCACCTGGGGACCGTTGATCCACAACCCGCAGGTCGTCCAGCGGCTTCAGGCCGGGGGCGTGCAGGTCGCGGAAGACCTCGAAGCGCTGCATGGTGAGACCTTCGTCGTCTCCGCCTATGGCGTTGAACACGCCGTGCTGGATGCCGCCCGCGAGCGGGGGATGCGCATCGTGGACGCCACCTGCCCGGTGGTCATCCGGGCGCACTCCCTGGCCTTCAAGCTCGTCGCGGAAGGATATCAGCTCATCGTCGTCGGCGACCACGGCCATCCCGAGATGGTCACGCTCAAGGAAGTCCTGGGCGATCGGGTCACGATCGTGCACACCCGCGAGGAGGCGGCGCAGCTTCATCTGCGCGGCCGGATCGCCGTCATGTCGCAGACCACGCAGTCCGAGGAGAACTTCCGGCAGATCGTCGGCGACCTGAGCATCCGCACGAAGGAACTCCGCGTCGTCAACACGCTGTGCCCCGCGATCACCGTGCGGCAGCAAGAGGCGGAGCGGCTGGTGGAGGAGGTGGACGCGCTGGTCATCATCGGCGGCCACCACTCCTCCAACACGACCCGCCTGGCGGAGATCGGCCGGGCCCACGGGCTCCCCACCTACCACGTCGAGGTGCCCGACGAGCTGGATCCGCGCTGGTTTGCGGGCGCCCGGAAGGTCGGCGTCATGTCCGGGGCGAGCACTCCGGAGTGGATCATCGCCGACATCGTCGCGCGATTGAAGGAGATCGACCTCGCCCGCGCCGCGGTATAAGGCGTGAGCGTTCCCGTCGTCGCCATCGTCGGCCGGCCCAACGTGGGCAAGTCGGCCCTGTTCAACCGTCTGGTCGGCCGGCGTGTCGCCATCGTCGAAGACCAGCCCGGCGTCACCCGCGACCGCCTCTACGGCCAGGCCTCCTGGCGCGAACGTTCCTTCACCGTGATCGACACAGGAGGCTACGTCTCGGAGGGCGGGGAGCCCGTGGTGGCGCAGGTCCGCGCGCAGGCCGAGCGCGCGATGCAGGAAGCGGATGTCATCCTGTTCACGGTTGATGCGCGGTCCGGGCTGGTGCCGGAGGATCGGGAGGTCGCGCAACGACTCCGTGAAGGACGCCGGCCTGTCATTCTTGTTGTGAACAAGACCGATGACCCCCGTCATCTCGGGGTCTATGAGTTCTATGAACTCGGCCTCGGCGATCCGCACGCCGTGTCCGCCCTGCACGGCCTGGGCATCAACGACCTCCTCGATGCCGTGACCGCGCTCCTCCCTGAAGCCGTTCCCGAGAGCGCGGCGGCCGCGGCAGTGCGCGTGGCCGTCGTGGGTCGGCCCAACGTCGGGAAGTCCTCGCTGGTGAATGCCGTGCTCGGTGAGGACCGCGTCGTTGTGGACAGCCGTCCCGGGACCACGCGCGACGCCGTGGACACCCCGTTCCGGTGGGCAGGGCGCGATTTCGTCCTCATCGACACCGCGGGGCTGCGGCGCAAGGCGCGCATCGACCGGCGCGTGGAACGCTACAGCGCGGGCCGGGCGCTTGGGGCGATCGACCGCGCGGACGTCGCGGTGCTCGTGCTCGACGCCCAGGAGCCCATCGTGGAGCAGGACCAGGAGATCGCGCGCTACACTCAGGAGCGCGGCCGGGCGCTCGTCGCCGCCGTGGCCAAGTGGGATCTCGTCAGTCCCGCGCCGCAGATGCACCAGACCGCGCGTGACCGGGTCATGGCCGGTCTGCGCTTCACCCCGTACGCCGTGCTGGTGGCGACGTCCGCGGTGCGAGGGTGGGGGATCCACGCCCTCATCGACGGCGTGGCCCGCGCGGCAGACGCCCACAGCCGGCGCGTCCCCACCGGTCCGCTCAACCGCATCGTCGAGCAGGCCGAGCAGGCGCACCTGCCGCCCGCGGACCGCTCAGGCCGCCAGGGGAAGATCTATTACGCGACGCAGCCGTCGGTCAAGCCCCCGACGGTCGTCTGCTTCGTGAACGATCCGACGCTGTTCCCCGATGAGTACCGGCGCTATCTCGAGCACCGTCTGCGCGGAGCCTTCGACTTCGTGGGCACCCCGATCCGCATCCAGTTCCGCCGGCGCGAGCGAGGGAAGGGCGCAGCGTGACCGTCGCCGCCGCCGTCCTCGGATACCTCCTGGGCGCGGTGCCGAGTGGCCTGGTCGTCGTCCGGGTGCTGCGGGGTATCGACATCCGCGCCTACGGCAGCGGCAATATCGGCGCGACGAACGTCTTCCGCCTGGCCGGTTTGCCCACCGCGGCGCTGGTGCTGCTGCTGGACGTCCTCAAAGGCGCCATCCCCGTCCTCCTGGCCCGGGCCTGGGGACTGTCCCCGGTCGGCGTGGTTCTGGCGGGACTGGCCGCGGTCGCCGGCCACGACTGGTCGCCGTTCCTCCGGTTCCGCGGGGGGAAGGGGGTCGCCACCTCCCTGGGGGCGCTCCTGGTGCTCTCGCCGGCCGCTGCCGGCGCGGCCGTCGCGGTCTGGATCATCGTCGTGGCGGTGACCCGCTACTCCTCGCTGGGCTCGCTCCTCGGGGCGGCGTCAGCGCCGGTGGTCCTGTGGCTGGGCGGCGAGCCCCGCGAGCATATGGGATTCGCTCTGGCCGCCGTCGCCCTGATCGTCTATGCTCATCGTGGGAACATCGGACGGCTTCTCCAGGGCACCGAATCGCGCGTGACAGACCGCCGGGAGGAGGCGACTGGCCCGCCGAGGCCGCGGGCATAAGTATCGGTGGCATGTGGCCGGTTTCGAACGAATGGACAACCGTGCTGCTGGGCGTAGCCGTGATCTCGCTCCTGCTCGTGGTCCTGGGGCTGCGCCAGGTGGTCTTCCGCCGGCTGGCGGACCGCTCGATCCGCGACCCGGAGACCGGAGTGTACACCTCCGACTTCATCCAGGAGGTGTATCAGTCCGAACTGCGCCGCGCTGAGCGGACGGGCGTCCCGTTCTCCGTCGCCCTGGTCTCCCCCCATCTGCCCGCGAATGCGGGCAATAGTCCCTCGGGCCAGGACGGCCTCGCTGCCTCGGTCGCACACTGGCTGCAGCAGCACCTGCGGGGCAGCGACTACGTCGGTCGCCTTGAGGACAGCCGCTTCGTCGTCATCCTCCCGGAGACATGGGAGGACGATGCGCGTTCCGTCGCGGCGCGCATCACCTCGGCCTTTCACGTGAAGGGCAAGGAGAGCACCGGCTGGCTGTCCTGCGATATCGGGATCGCGACCTGGCGGCCGGAGGCCACCGACGTCTGGAATATCGCCGAGAAGCAACTGCACCGGATCGGCACCGCCACCCGGAACTGACCTCCACGCCGCGGCGTCGTGAAAGGATATCATGCCTCGCCCAGCAGGCATCGTCGCGTGGTGCATGCTCGCGCTGCTCGTGGCACGGCCGGCATCCGGCCAGGCGCAGCCGCTCGATGCGGTGTGGGTCGCCTACCGCTGCACGGAGCGGGGGCGGTGCATCAAGGGGACGGCGTTCCACGTCGGCGACGGCGTCTTCTATACAAACGCCCATGTCGCCCGGCGGACGAACGGCTACGAGCCGCTCCGCCTGGCCAGGGGGGAGCCGCGCCAGGACCTTGGGACCGCGGAGGTCGTCTGCATCAACGACCGGGCCAGCCGGACCGAGATGGCCACTCCGTATGACGTCGCCAAGGTCCGCGTGGCCGCCGCGCGCGCCCGCCGTCTTCCCGCCCTGAAGTTCTCCCGCTGGGGCCCGAACACCAACATGGCCATCCGGGTGATCGGATTCCCCGGCGACCGCTGGCTTCCGGTGGCTGCGGAGGGCGTGATCACGGAACTCCTCGAGGATCAGGTGTTTGCCTTTGAGGTCACACACGGACGGGTCACGCGGGGCTCAAGCGGCTCCCCGGTTCTCACCACCAGGGGCGAGGTCATCGGGATGGTGTACGCGGAGGGGTCCGGCCTCTTGTTTGCTACCGCGGTGAACTGGCTCCTCGACGCCACCTGCCGCTAGCTCAACGCGACGCATGCTATAATGGCCCAAGACGTCGGGCCGTAGCGCAGCATGGTAGCGCGCCTGAATGGGGTTCAGGAGGTCGGCGGTTCAAGTCCGCCCGGCCCGACCAGGATCTGGAGTCTGTCCCCCCTTCGTCCATCATCTCCAGCACAAGCCGCCTGGGCCTCGCGGGTCGCGTCGGTCACTTCCTGCTTCCATTCCCAATCAGCGCATCACGGCGTTAGCCGCCCGATCCCAGGGGGAGGGGCGAGGGATCACCCCCGGCCTGGAGAAAGAGTTGGGTCAACGTGGAGGATCGCACCAGAATCGCGGGAGGTGGACTAATGCCTTCCTCATCGCCCGGGATATAAAGCAATACGCCCGGCTGGTCTGGGTCTTCATCGTCGAACAGGCCGGACACGTCCTCGTGTTTCTCTACCTGCTCGGCGCGGGAATCCAGACCCTCGCCCAGGCGGGCCCGCCGTTGATCATCGCTGCGATCTTCCTGGTGTTGCTCGTGCTGTTTCGGCGGTAGGACTCCCGAAGGAGGGAGGTGAACGTACGAACCCGAAGCCCCAGTGAATCAATACGGCACCTCATCAATTCCAAAGGGGGACTGAGCGCATGTCCGCGAAGACCTACGCGCAGTACGGCGGCATCATCCTTCTGGTCTTGGGCATCGTCGGTCTGTTCACCGGAAACACCCTGATCGGTCTCAACTCCGAAACCCTGGAAGACGTCATCCACCTTGTGGTCGGAGCGATCCTGGTCTACGCGGGGTTCCGGGCCGCGGCGCAGGCGGCGCTGTGGGCCAAGATCTTCGGCGTCGTCCTACTGGTCGTGGGCGTCGTCGGGTTCTTCAACAAGAGCATCTTCGGCTTCTTCAGCCAGGGGATGGGCACCCTGGACGACGTCGTCCACATCATCTACGGCGTGCTCGGCGTGTGGGCTGGCTGGAGTAAGAAGGCATGAAACACCGGGGGAGGTGAGGTATGGCGAAGAAGAAGGGCCGCAAGAAGAAGATGGGTATGTAACGCCACGCGCACGAACACCGCGACGGTGAGGGATCCCTCACCGTCGCGGTGTTCACTCAATCCTCCATCAATCTTTCCGCCCCGCGGGAAACTCTTGCTGTTCACCGGAGCATCGGTGTGCTAGAATGCGTTCCCAGGCGTAGCCCCCCCTGACGGTCAAGACGGCAGTGCGAGGGAACGCGGCGAACGGGTCTGCGCCGCGCGAGGGAGGTGTACGCGATGGCCGTGAATGTCGGCAGGGTCCGTCTGATGACCTCGCCGGTCTCACAGCGGGAAGTCCGGGTGCGCACGGCGACGGAGATGTGGCGCCGGGTGCGCGAGCTCAACGCGAGCGATGCCGATCGGGCGAAGATTACCGCAGCCTACCTGAAACTGGGAGACGTCGTGGAACTGCTGCCGGCGCGGTACCGGATCGCGCTCGGCGGCTCGCTCATCGGCTAGTCGATCTCTCTTCCCCCCGACACCGCATCATCTTTCGCTAGAACCTGAACTGCACGCCCACGACGTAACCGCTGTAGGAGGACGAGGTCACGGCCCACCCGACCAGTTGGTCTGGAACGTTCCCGACCGGTAGTCGGCGAAGACCGTGACCAGGGGCAGGGGCGAGAACGAGAGCCCGAGCGAGTACTCGCTGCCGCTGCCCGGGCCGGCGTGCTGCGCGGCCACGGCGGGCGAGGTCATCGAGATGTCGGCGCGGTTGCTCAGGCTGGGGAGCGATGACCAGCCGGCCCGGAACGCGACACCCGGGGCGATCAGGAGTCGGCCGTCGACGCGGAGGCGGAAGCCCAGGCTGCTGAGCAGGATCGCGTCTGAGGCGGTCGGGCCGCGGGCGTTGAGCACGAACCCTCCGTACCCGGCGAAGGCGCCCACACCAAGGGGACCCGCACCTAGGCCCAGGCGCACGCCGGCTTCTCCGCCCACAGCCTGACCGCCGTACCCCGACAGCGGGTTCCCCGCAAAGCTCAGGTTCTCGAGCGGTCCGTAGAACAGCCATCCGCCCAGTTCGGCCGGACCGATCCCGGATCCGACCTGCAGGCCGAGGCTGGTGGCATTCCAGCGGAACGTCCCGACGGGGTGGCGTAGGAGAACTGACTGGGCCAGAGGAAGACCTGTGTCGCTGCCTGGGCGGCAGGCGCGATCGTCAGGAGCACGACCAGCAGGATGAAGACGAGCAGGGTGCGGATGCGCACCTGGGGGCCTCCTCGAGAAGCCGACGGCAGGGCGGCCGTTCATCCGGGATATACCCTGAGCCGTCGGCGGTAGACTGCGGAAGAACTCTTCTGGAGGTGGATCATGCCGCGATGGACGTGCGCCCTGGGGCACAGGCTGGAGGCGGACTCCGAGGAGGAGCTCGTGCACAAGGTCCAGGAGCACATGCGCAGGGATCACGGGATGGAGCTCTCGCGCGACCGTATCCTGCGGGATCTCCGGGACGAGTGAGGCGGCCGTCTGGTACACGCTGGTCCATACAGCGAACTGGCCGGCGCTTATGGCCGGGTGATGGAGTTCGTCAAAGCGGAAGGCCTGCGCATCGTCGGTCCGCCGCGAAAGCGGTATCTGTCGGATCCCCAGGCGGTGCCAGGCCCGACGACGGAGATCCAGTTCCCGGTGGCCTGAGAAGGAGGTCGGGGGTGTCCATTCCGCGCGTGACGGCGGCGCTGGGCGTCTTGGCCTGCATGGCGGGTGTCGGTGTGATGCTCGATCCTCCGCGGGCCGGCGCGGCGGCCGCGGCGCAGCGGTTCGTCATCGTCCCCGCGGACTCGATCGTGACCTGTCGGGTCGCGGAGACGCTCTTCCGCGAAGGGAACCGCCTCAACGTGGCGGTGGGCACGACCAGCGCCGTGCGGGGCGAGATCGTCGTGGACCGCGCCGCGCCGCGGAACAGCCGCATCGGCACGATCACGGTGGACATCAGCACTGACTTCGGGTTCGAGCCGCCGAGTATTCTGGGGATCCTGCGCGCGGAGAACGAGGTCCGCCTGGAGTTCCGCTTCGTGGCCCGCCCGGCGCTCTGACCGGTGGCCGTCCGGCTCGTCATCTTCGACTGCGACCGCACGCTGTGGGACCACGACGACGTCTCGACGCTGCGACCGCCGTTCCGCCGCGTCGAGGCGGATGCCGTGGTCGACAGCCGGGGCGAACGGGTGCATCTATTCCGCGGGGTGCGAGACGTGCTGGAGACGCTGCGCCAACGCGGACTGCTGATCTCGATCGCCAGCTGGAACCGGCCTGAGCACGTCTTCCCCGTCTTCGAGCTGCTCGACCTTGCCGCGTACTTCACCCATCCGAAGGTCGAGTTCCATCCCCAGAAGGAGAAGATGATCGGTACGTTACTCGCTGAGCTCGCCGCGGAGGGGCACGTGCTGCGACCCGATGAAGTGCTGTTCGTCGACGACCGGCGGGTGAATCTGGAGCGCGTGCGCAGGGCGCTGGGCCCCGTGCGCACCCTGCAGGCCGGGGTCGAGATCACCGACCCGCGGGCTATCCTCGCCTACCTCGACTGACCGGGTGGCTTCAGGCCGCCCGGCGCTGCGGCCGGTAGCCCTCGGCGCGAAGGCACTCGCCGAAGGCGCCCAGGAAGGTGAGCACGTTTCTGGGCGTGCTGCCTGCGCCCATCAGCCCGATCCGGAAGATCTTACCCTTGAGCGGGCCGAAGCCGCCGGCGATCTCGATGCCGTAGTCGGTGAGCAGCCGCCTCCGCACCGCCGCGTCGCTGACGCCGTCCGGCACGGCCACCGTGGTCAGGGTGGGCGCGCGGTGGGCGAGCGGGACGAACAGGCGCAGCCCCATCTCCTCCAGCCCCTGCCACAGCAACTGCGCGTTGTCCCGGTGACGCGCCCAGCGCGCCTCCAGGCCTTCCTCATCGACGATGCGCAGGCTCTCCCGGAGGGCGTAGATCATCGAGATCGGCGCGGTGTGATGGTAGACCCGATCCGCGCCCCAGTACGTCGAGAGCAGCGAGAGGTCGAAGTACCACGACCGGACCGTTGTCGCGCGCGACACCAGGTGGGCCTGCACTCGATCGCTCGCCGTCAGCGGCGCCAGGCCGGGCGGGGCGTTCAGGCACTTCTGGCTTCCCGAGTAACACAGGTCGATCCCCCAATCGTCCACGCGTAACTCGACGCCGGCCAGCGAGGTCACCGCGTCCACCAGCAGCATGGCATTGTGCCTCCGGGCGATCTCGGCCAGCGGCGGCAGCTCCTGCAGGACGCCGGTGCTGGTCTCGACGTGCACTACCGCGAGCACCCGGGCCCCGCTGCGATGGAGGACCTCTTCCACCGCCGCGGGCTCCGCAGGGCGTCCCCACTCCGCGTGGACCGGAACGACCTCCGCGCCGGCCCGAGTCGCCATCTCCGCGATCCGTTCGCCGAAGTACCCGGTCGTGACCACGACGATGCGGTCTGTGGGCTGGATCAGGTTCATCACGGCGGTTTCCATGCCCGCGCTGCCTGTCCCCGAGATGGGAATGGTCAGCGGGTTCGTCGTGCGGAACGTCTTCCGCAGAAGCCCCATCGTCTCGTCCATCACCTGCAGGAAGGCCGGATCGAGATGTCCGAGCACCGGAGAGGCCATGGCCTGCAGGACGCGCTGCGGCACGGGGCTGGGGCCGGGCCCCAGCAGCAGCCGTTCAGGGACTGATGCGGTCGTCACGGTGGTCCTCCTAGAAGAGGCCTTTGATCTTTCCGGTCTTCAGGTCGACGTCCACAGCCATGAAGGCCGGCCTGGACGGGAGCCCCGGCATCGTGGGGAAATCCCCGGCGAGGGGGTACAGGAATCCGGCGCCCACACAGGCCCGGACGTCACGGATCGACAGGCGCCATCCCGTGGGCGCGCCCATCAGGTTGCTGTCGTCGGTCAGCGACAGGTGCGTTTTGGCCATGTTCAGCGACAGCGTCTGGTACCCCAGGTCGGTGTAGAGCTTGATCCGCTCACGGGCCAGGGGGGTGTAGTCCACCCCGTCGGCGCCGTACAGCGTGGTCGCGGTGGCTTCGATCTTCTCCGTGATCGGCGCATCCGGGGCATAGAAGAACCGGTTCTCCACCGGCCGCTCGGTGACGCGCATGACGGCCTTCGCCAGGTCGATCGCGCCTTCGCCGCCCAGCCCCCACGCGTCGTGCACGACGGCATCGTCCGCCCCCAGCTCGACGGCGAGCCGTCGGATGAGGGCCAGCTCGGCGTCGGTATCCGAGGTGAAGCGGTTGATCGCCACGACCGCCGGGACGCCGTACGTCTTCACGATGCGGATGTGCGCGGCGAGGTTGGTGCGACAGCCCTCCTCGACCGCGGGAAGGTTCTCGGTTTCCGCGGCGTCCTTCACCCTGGCGTAGGCTATCCCCGGACGCAGCCGGAACGCGCCGCCGTGCTGCTTGAGCGCCCGGACCGTGGCCACGATCACGGCGCAGTCCACGTTCATCCCCGGCGTCTGCCGGACGACGACGTCCATGAGCTTGGCAAAGCCGCAGTCCGCACCGAAGCCGCTCTCGCTCACGACGTAGTCCGCGAGCTTGAGGGCGGTGAGCGCGCCGGCCACCGAGCTGTTCCCGTGCGCCACGTTGGCGAAGGGGAAGCCGTGAACGATGACCGGATGGTTCTCTGTCGACTGCACCAGATTCGGCTTGGCCGCGTCCACCAGCAGCGCGGTCATGGCGCCGGCGACGTGCAGCTCCTCCGCCGTGACCGGCTTGCCCCCGCCGGTGAAGCCGATGACGATCCGACCCAGCCGGCCGCGCAGGTCGGGGAGGTCGCGCGCCAGCGAGTGGATGGCGGCGGTCTCGCCCGCGGCGGTGATACAGTAGCCGGTCTGGCGTGGATACCCGTTGGCGCGGCCGCCCAGCCCGACGACCACGTCGCGCAGGGCGCGGTCGTTCACATCCACGCACCGCGGCCAGGTCACCGCGAGGGGGTCGATGCCCAGCGGGTTGCCGTGCAGCAGACTGGCGTCGATCGCCGCGGCGCACAGGTTCTGCGCCGACTCCACCGCGTGGATGTCGCCGGTGAGGTGGAGGTTGATCTGCTCCATCGGCAGCATCTGGGAGTATCCGCCGCCGCAGGCACCGCCCTTGATGCCGAAGGTGGGTCCCTTGGAGGGCTCGCGCAGGACGTTGCAGACGCGGTACCGGAGGCGGGCCAGGGCCTGGCCGATACCCAGGCTGGTCACGGTCTTGCCCTCCCCGAGCGGCGTCGGTGTGATCGCGGTGACGGTGATGAACTTCCCGTTGCGCGCGGCGCTCAGGCGGCGCAGCACGGCCCCGGCATCGATCTTGGCCATGAAGGGCCCGTGGGGTTCGAGCTCGTCGTCCAGGACGCCGAGCCGGGCGGCCACCTCCCGGATCGGCATCAGCGTGGTCTCCTGCGCGATCTCCAGGTCACTGGGAACGGGTCGTCTGATCTGCACCGTCATGCCGTCTTCTCCTCTCCGCGTGCGGCGAGCAGACGCTCGCCCGCGCGGCCCATCGGCCGCACACTAGGATAGGTCCGTGTGCTTGCGGCCCCCATCCGGTGACTGACCGATTTCGCGGACCTGAACGGATGGACGGCGGAGCCGCATCGGTCCGCGGACCGATGGCTCATCGGGCGGCGGCCCGATCCGAAGAGGACAGGCTCGTCGGACCGCCGTGTATCATGGAGTAGGCAACTCCCTCCGTGCCGTCCGGAGCGCACGCCATGCGACTGGGTCTCACCGGCGACGTGATGCTGGGCCGCCTGGTAGATCGCTATCTCCTCGGAGATCCGCTGCGCGATCCGGCCGAGGTCTGGGGCGATACCCGCGAGCTGTTCGCGTCGGTCGACGCGCGCCTGATCAACCTGGAGTGCGTCATCGCGACGACGGGATGGCCTGACGCGCGCAAGACCTTTACCTTCAGGGCACAGCCTCGAGCGATCGAGGCGCTGCTGGCGGCCCGCGTGGACTTCGCCGGGCTGGCCAACAACCACGTGCTCGACTACGGCCACGATGCGCTGCTGGAGTGCCTGCGCCGCCTGCGCGCGGCGGGGATTGCCTGTGCCGGGGCGGGCCGGGATATCGGCGAGGCCTCCGCGGCCGCGGTGGTCGCCGCAGGCACGAGCCGGGTGGCGGTCCTGGCGCTGACCGACAATGAGCCGGGCTGGGAAGCGGGTCCGGACCGACCGGGGATCCAGGTGGTCCGCTACGACGCGCACGGGCTGTTGCCGCCCTATCGCGATCGCATCGCCGCCGCCATCAGCCGTGCGCGGGAGACGGCCGACCTCGTGATCGTCTGCGCGCATATCGGGCCGAACTGGGGCCCCCCTTCCCGCGACGTGCAGGCGCTGGCGCACGACCTGCTCGCCCACGGCGCCGATGTGTATTGGGGGCATTCCAATCACAGCGTGCAGGCCGTCGAGTTCTGCGGGACCAAAGCCATCTTCTACTCGACCGGTGATTTTCTGGACGATTACGCGGTCGATCCAGACGAGCGAAACGACCTGTCGTTCTTCTTTGAGGTGCGCGCCCGCGGGGGAGCCGTGACCGAGGCCCGCCTGCATCCGGTCCGGATCGAGGGCCTCTGCGTTCACCGGGCCGGGGCCGGGGACGCCCGCTGGCTTGCCCACCGCATGGCGGCGCTCTCGTCGCCATTCGGCACGCGGGTCGTCGAGGACGGTGAGGCGCTCGTCGTCTCAGGAACCTCCTCCTGACGCGGCGAAGAACGAGTGGTGTCCTACGCGCGGCCCGGGCGGATCTTCGACGGCTACGTCTTCGACCTCGACGGGACGGTCTATCTCGGCGACCGCCTCCTGCCCGGGGCGTCGCAGACCGTGGGGCGCCTGCGGGAACTCGGGAAGACGGTTGTCTTCCTCTCCAACAACCCCCTGCATACGCGGGACGAGTACGCGGCGAAGCTGACCCGGCTGGGTATTCCCACGGTCCCGGATGCGGTGATCAACTCATCCTATGTGCTCGTCCGCCATCTGCAGCGTACCGCGCGGCGCGCCCGCCTGTTCGTGATCGGGGAGGAGTCGGTGCGTACCGAACTCCGCCGCGCCGGGCTCACGCTCACCGAGGATCCCCGCCAGACCGACATCGTGGTGGCCTGCTTCGATCGCACCTTCGACTACCGCAAACTGCAGGGGGCGTTCGACGCGATCCGAGGCGGGGCACGCTTCATCGCCACCAACCGGGATCCGTACTGTCCCACGCCCGAAGGGGGGGTGCCGGACTGCGGAGCGATCGTCGCCGCGATCGAGGCCGCGACGGGCCACGCCGTCGAGGACGTCGTGGGCAAACCCTCGGGGATCATGGCCGGGGTGATCCGCGAGCGTCTGGGCGCCGCAGTGCGCGGGAGCCTGATGGTCGGGGATCGCCTGGAAACAGACCTCGCGCTGGCCAGAGCCGCGGGAATGGCGTCGGCGATCGTGTTGACCGGTGCCACCGACGAGGCCATGCTGGCGCGGTGGCCGGACCGACCCGACTTCGTGCTGCCGGGGATCGCGGATGTCCTCCCCGGCTAACTAGAGCGCGGCCAGAAACGCCGTCTCCGCGGCGATCCGCTCGCGGTAGCTCCGAACCTGCCGCGCGGTCTCTTCCGCCGCCCATCCGAGATCCCGCGCCATCAACGCCGCCACATCATCGACGCAGCCGAGACCGTGATCGCGATCGAGCACGGCCAGGTGGCTGCGCGAGAACATGAAATCCGCAAGGCCCACGCACTGCTCCATCCGGCAGGCGTGGACCACCTCCGCGGCGCGTACCGGCAGCCCGGCGACCAGAGGACGGGCCAGGGCAGGATCCGCCGCGATCAGCGCCTGTATGGCCGCGTCCCGATCGTCCAGGGCGAGGTCCGTGGTGCGGCACGCCTCGCGCCTGCCGTCCCGGCGGACCAGCACGTCAACCGTGTCTTCAGCCATCTGCCGGTAGGTCGTCAATTTCCCGCCGACGATCGACACCAGACCGCAGGCGTGGTGGACGACCTCGTGGCTGCGGGACAGCTCCGCCGACCGCGCCTCGCGGCGCCGGACGAGCGGGCGAAGCCCGGCAAAAGCCGAGATGACCATCGAGCGGGAGACCGGGTGGCGCAGGTACCGGCTGAGGTGGGTGAGCAGGTACCGGGCCTCAGCGGCCGTGGCGACGGGGCCGTCCGGATTCCCCGCGTAGGATTCGTCCGTGGTGCCGAGGAGCACCCGCCCGTACCAGGGGACGGCAAAGGCGAGCCGGCCGTCGTCCGTCTCAGGGATGACGAGGGCCGTGCTCCCGAAGAGCTCGGCGCCGTCGAGGACCAGGTGAATGCCCTTGCTCCGCTCGATGCGAAACGGCACCGTCCCGGCGAGCGCGGCCACCTCCTCGGCCCAGATGCCCGCGGCATTGACCACGTGCCGGGCCGTCACCTCATAGGAGGTGCCGTCGAGCCGGTCGGTGAGCATCACCCGCGCCGGCCTGCCCATCGCCAGCCCCCTGACCTCGCAGTGATTCAAAGTCAGCGCGCCGTGCCGCCGCGCGGTGGCCAGGACCGCGTGCGTCAGCAGGACGTCGTCGGTCTGCGCATCATGGTACAGGAACGCGGCGCGGAGTCCTTCCACGCGAACCGCAGGGACGAGGGACGTGGCCTCTGCGGTGCGCAGCGCGCGGTGGACGAGATCGGTACGGCTGAGTGTGTCGTAGCCCCACAGGCCTGCCCGCAGCGCCATCGGCGCGAGGGCACGCAGTGCCGCCGGGATGCGGATGCCCAGCGGCCGTAAGGTGTCTGCGTAGAGGGGGACGAGAAGCGCCAGAGGCCGCACGAGTGCCGGGGCGAGCCGGCGCAGCCGTTCCCGCTCGACGAGCGCCTCACGCACCAGACCGAACTGCCACTGGGGGAGGTAGCGCAGCCCACCGTGCACGAGCTTGGTGGACCGGCTGCTCGTCCCGCCGGCGAAATCCCTCCTGTCGACCAGGGCCACCCGATAGCCGCGCGTCGCCGCATCGAGGGCCACGCCGGCCCCGGTAATGCCGCCGCCGATGACGAGCACATCACACCCGCCGCGGAGCGCCTGCCGGATCTGTGCGCGGGTGGGAGGCGGAGCGGGCACGATTCGTTCGTTCGACGGTGAGAAGGAGAACTCCGCCGCGAGCAGTGGGAGAAACAACGGGCGACCCGGCGGGGCACCGGGTCGCCCACTTCGGCGAGGCAGGCGGCGCGGCAGGCCGCCACGTGTGTCTTATCCCCTTCCACGGTGATCCAAACATGACCCTGGAAGATCGTTCTGCCGGGACCGCCGCACGCCAGCCGGTCGCGATTCCCGACGGCACCTGGGCAAGGAGGTCGCGGGCGAGAGCGGCGAATACCAAACAGAGATTTCCCCCATCGGCGGAGGTCCCGGTGAACAGATCGATCACGGTCACCGTGAATGGCACGGCGCATCGCCACGAGGTCGAGCCACGCCTGCTCCTGGTCTACTTCCTGCGGGAGGTGCTCGGGCTGACCGGCACCCACATCGGATGTGACACGACGAGCTGCGGCGCCTGTACCGTGATCATGAACGGCCTGGCGGTGAAGTCGTGCACGGTCCTCGCCGTGCAGGCGGATGGGGCCTCGATCCTCACGGTCGAGGGGCTGGCGCGTGCCGGGGCGCTGCACCCGATCCAGGAAGGGTTCTGGGAAGAACACGGCCTGCAGTGCGGCTTCTGCACACCGGGCATGATGCTGACCGCGCTGCAGATCCTGGAGCGCCACCCGGAACCGACCGAGGAGCAGATCCGCCGCGGCCTGGACGGCAATCTCTGCCGGTGCACCGGCTACCAGCACATCGTGAACTCCATCCGCTACGCCGCGCGCAAGCTGCAGGAGTCCGGGAGCCCGGCGATCCCACAGGCGGGGAGGGTGGGGGCGTGATCCCGGCCGCGTTCGACTACCACGCGGCGTTCTCCCTGGACGACGCCCTGCGTCTGCTGCGGGAGCTGCCGGAGGCCAAGCTGCTGGCGGGCGGGCACAGCCTGTTGCCGATGATGAAGTTGCGGGTGATCAGCCCACGAAGCGTCATCGACCTCGGGCGGATCGCCGACCTGCGCGGGATCAGAGAAGCCGACGGGGCCCTCGTCCTCGGCGCGCTGACGACCCACTGGATGATCGAGTCCTCGCCGCTCGTCCGGGACACCCTCCCCGTCCTGTCCGAGGCCGCCGGGCGGATCGGCGATATTCAGGTACGCAACATGGGGACGATCGGCGGGAGCCTGGTCCACGCCGATCCGGCCGCCGATTACCCGGCCGTGGTGCTGGCCACGGAGGCGGAGATGACGGCGATCGGTCCGGGCGGCCGGCGGACCATCCCGGCGCGTGAGTTCTTCACCGGGGTGATGGCTTCGGCCGTCCGCGCCGACGAGATCCTCACGGAGATCCGCTTCCGCCGCCTGCCGGATGGCACGGGACAGGCGTACCTGAAGTTCCCCCATCCGGCCTCAGGATTCGCCGTCGTCGGTGTGGCCGCCGTGGTCAGGATGCGGGAGAGCCGCTGTGAAGAAGTACGCATCGGGATCACCGGCGTGGCTCCCACCGCCTACCGCGCGCGTGCGGTGGAGCAGGCGCTGGTCGGATCACCGCTCGACGACGCCGGGGTCGCCGCCGCCGCGGCGCACGCCGCCGACGGGGTGGAGCCGAACGAGGATCTCTTCGCCGGTGCGGAGTACCGGGCGCACCTCGCCCGGGTCTTTACCAAGCGCGCGGTGCTCGCCGCGCGCGAGCGCGCGCGGCGAGCATAGCGATGGCGACGCGCGAGGAACTGATCGATCTCCTCTCGGGGCTGGCGTTGTTCGCCGATCTGACGCGACCGCAACTGGAGGCGGTCGTCCACCGGCTGGACGAGGAGTACTTCACGGCGGGCCAGCGCATCCTGCGCCAGGGATTCAGCGGCAGCAGCCTCTACATCATCCTCGAAGGTGAGGCCGCGGTCTCCATCGATGGCACGCAGCGCAGCGTGCTGGGCAAGGGTGACTTCTTCGGCGAGATCTCGCTGCTCCTGGGCGAACCGCCCATTGCCGATGTCGTCGCCCTGCGTCCCCTGCGCTGCCTGGTGCTCCCCGGTCCGGAGGTCGAGGCGTTTCTGCTGACTAACCCACGTGTCACCTACCGGATGTTGCAGGCCGAGGCCAGGCGGCTGCGCAACACCAGCCTATGGCGGTAGGCCGGCGCGCCACGGCGCGCGAGCGGCGGCGGCCAGAACGGACGGCAGCGGGCGGTCGGCCGTTCCCACCCGGCCGCTACCCCGTCGTGGTCGTGGGCAGCGGGCCGGGGGCGCTGCAGTTCAGTTACTTTCTCACCCGTCTCAAGGTCAGCCACGCCGTGCTCTCCGCGGACACCGGTCCTGGCGGGATGTTCCGTCGGTTCCCGTTGTATCAGCGGCTGAATACCTGGTCGAAGCCCCATCCGCCCGTGCCGCCGCGCTCGCGGCACTACGCCTGGTACGACTGGAACAGTCTGCTCGCCGATGAGGAGGCGCATCTGGCCCTCGTCCCCGAGTTCATGAAGGGTGACTCCTACTTCCCGACGCGAGCGGAGATGGAGCGGGCGCTGGCGGCCTTCGTCCGCCGCGCCGGCCTGCGGGTGCGGTACGGCTGCCGCTGGGCATCGACGCGGCGGGAGGGGGACGACTTCGTGCTCGGCACCTCCGACGGTGAGTACCGCTGCCGAGCCGCCGTCTTCGCGATCGGCATGGCACAGCCGTGGAAGCCCCAGATCCCGGGGATCGAGATGGTCCCGCACTATGCCGAGGCCCCTCCGTCGAAGCGGTACGCCGGCAGGCGCGTCCTGATCCTGGGCAAGCGCACCTCCGCCTTCGAGATCGCGGACGCGCTGTTGCCGTACTGCCCGCAGATCATCCTGGTCTCGCCCCGGCCGGTGCTGCTGTCGATCCACAGCCGCTCCACGGCCGGCGTGCGGGCGCGGTACCTGCTCCCCTACGAGGATCACATCCTGGGCGGCGGGGTCTTCATGCTGGACGCCGCCACCAGCCGCATCGAGCGCTCGCGGGACGGCTTTCGGGTTCACGCGTCGGGGACGACGCGTCCGGGGGAGTTCGCGTTCGACGTGGACGTCGTCGTCGCCGCCACGGGATGGACCACGCCGATGGGCGACCTGCGCACACTCGGCGTGGCGACCTTCAGCCAGGACCGGATTCCCGCCCTGACGCCGTTCTGGGAGAGCACGGCCGTGAGCGGGATCTTCTTCGCCGGGGCGGCGACTCAGGGGGCGACGGGGCTGCGCAAGCACGGGGTGCCCAGCAACTCCGGGGGCCTGGGCGGGTTCCGGCACAACGCCCGCATCCTGGCCGTGCACCTGGCGGAGACGCATTTCGGGAAGCCGGTCCGCCGCCCGCGGTTGGCGGCGGACCAGGTCGTGTCATACCTGCTGGCGGAGGTGAGCAGCGCTGCGGAACTTTGGAACCAGCGCTCCTATCTGGCGCGGGTCGTCGCGTTCGATCCGGCGCAGGGGACCACCGATGCCGGCATCGTCCCGCTGCAGCATTTCGTAGACAGCAGTGGTCCTGACGCGGTCGCCATCGTGTTGGAGACCGATCCCTCGGGAGACCACCATCCCGCGGTGTACCTGCGCCGGGACGGGAAGGTCACAGAACACGTCTTGCCGGGTGATCCGCTCTACGACTTCCAGACGGAGACCTACCGGAAGGAATTGCGGGCGATCTTGCGTGGACTGATTTGACCCCCCGGGGACCCAGGGCCGGCCGTCCGGAGACCGCCAGAGCGCGCCCTGAATCCGAGGGCGTCAATGCGTGGGCTGGTCGGTGGTCCCCCGCAGCCGCCGGGCCACCTCCTTGAGGATGGCCAGCGTGACCTTGGGGTTGCGTTCGAGCAACTTGGTGAAATCCCACGAGGCGAGGGCCAGCACCGTCGTCGGCTCCTCGGCGAGGACGTGGGCCATGCGCGGGCTCTGGTCCAGCACCGAGAGCTCGCCGAAGAACTCGCCGGGCCCGAGCGTATTGAGGATGTGGTCGCCCCGCTCCACGCGGGCCCGCCCCGTCGTGATGATGTAGAAGCCGGTGCCGACCTGCCCCTGGCGGACGATGTACCGCCCGGCGGGGAAGGCGATCTCCTCCATGAGGTCGGCGATCTCGCCGAGCGCTTTCGGACCCAGACCGGCGAAGAGCTTCACGCCGCGGAGGAGGGCGACTCGTTCCTTCTTCGTCATGGCCATGGCCGTGGGGTTCTTCAGGACCTCCAACGAGTCCTGTGGGGCCCGCATTCCGGGAGGAGAGGCCGCCGATGAGCGCCGAAGTCATGAGGTTAACGAAGGGGGTGGGTGCGCGATGCAGGATCATGCTGACGGGACGTGGGTCCGGGTATCGGAGAACCGCTGGCGGCGGGTCAACCGGCGGGAGTTCCTGAAGCTGACCGCCGGCGCCGCCGGCGCCGCCGCAGCGGCGGGGAACCTCGGCTCGCTGCTGACGACGATCGTCCGGGCGCAGCAGCGCGAGCTGCGCATCATGACCTGGAGCCACTTCGTCCCCGCCTTCGACGCCTGGTTTGATCCCTGGGCGGAGCGGTGGGGACAGGGCAAGAACATCCGGGTCACCGTCGACCACATCTCGTTCGCCGACATCATCCCCCGGGCCAACGCGGAAGTCGCCGCGCAGTCCGGTCACGATCTGTTCTTCTTCCTCTCGCCGCCGTCGGCGTTCGAGCAGCAGGTGCTGGACCTCAGTGACATCAACCGGGAGGCGGAGCGGCGGTACGGCCCGATGGTGCCGCTGGTCCGCAAGAGTTCCTACAACGCCAACACCCGGAAGTTCTTCGGTTTCTCGGACAACTGGGTGCCGGATCCGGGCGACTACCTGAAGAGCGTCTGGACGGCCGTAGGATTCCCCAACGGTCCGGCTTCCTGGGACGACCTGCTGACGGGCGGGCGCCGGATCAAGGAGCGCTTCCGCGACATCCAGATTCCGATCGGCATCGGCCTCTCCCAGGATATCGACTCCAACATGGCCACGCATGCCATGCTCTGGGCGTTCGGGGCCAGCGAGCAGGACGCCGACGAGAACATCACGCTGAACGCGGAGGAGACGATCCGGGCGGTGGAGTTCGGCGCGACCCTCTTCCGGGACACGATGAACCCGGCGGTGCTGTCCTGGAACGCGGCCAGCAACAACCAGGCGCTCAACGCCCGGCAGACCAGCTACATCTTGAACTCGATCTCCGCCTACCGGACCGCGCAGGACAACCGCCTGCCCGTTGCGGACGACATCAACTTCGTCGGCGCGCTGCGGGGCCCCCGCGGGCGCTGGGCCAGCGAGCACGTCATGGGCGTGTGGGTGATCTGGCGGTTCGCCCGCAACCCGGACAATGCCAAGGCCTTTCTGCTGGAGCTGGTGGACAACTACCGGGATGCCGTCATTGCCAGCAAACTCTACAACTTCCCGTCCTTCATGGGTTCGGTCGCCGAGAAGCGGGTGCCGGTGGCGGACAAGCCGACGGAGGGCCGGAAGTGGGTGCGCGCCGCCGTGCTCAAGGATCCCTTCGGCAGCAATCCCGTAAACAAGCTCGCCGTCCTGGCCGACGCGGAGGAGTGGTCGACGAACCCCGGCCATCCCGGTCCGGCCAACCCGGCCATCGGCGAGATCTTCGACACCTTCGTCATCCCGGACATGTTCGCCAAGGCGGCCACGGGGCAACTGACCGCGCGGCAGGCCGTGGCGGAGACCGACCGTCGCGTCAAGGAGATCTTCGCCAAGTGGCGCCGGCTCGGCCTGGTCGGAGGCGGAGGGCGCGACCGCTAGGGATCGGCACAGGCGTCTCGGGCGTTGAGGGGATAAGGGCGCGGTATCCCTTATCCCCTTTCGCCCGTCATGGGGGAGTCCATGGGCTACGTCGAAGCGAGGAGTCTTCACAAGCACTTCGGTGAGGTACGCGCCGTCGACGGGGTCGACCTCGACGTCAAGGAGGGCGAACTCCTCGTCCTCCTCGGTCCCTCCGGCTGCGGGAAGACCACCTTGATGCGGATGATCGCGGGCCTGGAGATCCCTACCGCGGGGGAGATCTACATCGCCGGGGAGCTCGTGGACCAGGATGTTCCCCCTCGCGCCCGGGGCATCGCCATGGTGTTCCAGAGCTACGCGCTTTACCCCCACAAGACGGCGTTCCAGAACATCGCCTTCCCTCTCGAAGCCCTGCGCAAGCCTCCCGCCGAGATCAAGCGCTCGGTGGATTGGGGGGCCGGGATGTTCGGCATCCGCCACCTGCTGGGCCGTCGTCCCCGGCAGCTCTCCGGCGGAGAACGCCAGCGTGTCGCCCTGGCCCGCTCCGTCGTGCGCGAGCCGCGGGTGTTCCTCTTCGACGAGCCGCTCAGCAACCTGGACGCGCAGCTGCGGGCCGTGGCCCGCTTCGAGCTCAAGCAGTTCCAGCGGCAGATCGGGACGACCACCATCTACGTGACCCACGATCAGATCGAGGCGATGGGGCTCGGGGACCGGATCGCGGTCATGAACAGAGGGAAGGTCCGGCAGATCGGCACGCCTCAGGAGGTCTACAACTACCCGGCGGACACCTTCGTGGCGACTTTCCTCGGCTCACCGCCGATGAACCTGGTCCCTCGGGATGTGCACACGATCATCGGTTTCAGACCGGAGACCTTCCTGCCCAAGAGCGCCTTTCCCGCTGATGTGCACGTCGAGACGTTTCAGCTCCGCGTGCGCGAGGTGGAGCATCTGGGATCCGACCGGCTGGTCTACGGGTCCCTGGAAGGCTTCCAGGGGGAGGCCCCGGTGATCTCCGATATCCCCTCGACCATCACCATGCCGATCGCCGAGGGCGAGACCTATCCCTTCGCCGTGGCCAGGCCGAACCTGCGGACTTTCGACGCCCAAACCGGCTTCAGACGGGATGACCGCGCTGCGTAGAGAGGCCCACCCCAGCCTGGCCCCGCCGGCGATCTTTCGCCGCCGGACACTGGCCGACCGCGAGGATCTGCTGGGACGGATCATGCTCGCCCCGGCGCTGATCTACGTGATCGTCCTGGTCGGCGCCCCCCTGCTGCTCGCGGTCCTGCTCAGCTTCAGCGCCTCCTTTGCAGGCAGCCTGGAGTTCCGGTGGATCGGGCTGCGCAACTTCGCCTCGATCCTCGCCGACTCGCAGTTCCGCCTGGCCCTGCGCAACACCACGCTCTTTACGGTCATCTCACAGATCCTGGTGATGATCCTGGCCGTGACGGCGGCGCACATCCTGGAGGCCGCCTTCGCCGGCCGGCGCGTGGTGCGGTTCCTGCTGCTGCTGCCCTGGGCCGTGCCGGTCTCGCTGGCGGCGATGGCCTGGACATGGATCTTCGACTCCACATTCAGCGTGATCAACTGGACGCTCAAGGTGACCGGGCTGCTGAGCGGCTGGTTCTACTGGTTCGGCGACCCCACGCTGGCGATGATCGCGATCATCACCGTCCACGTCTGGCGGATGTTTCCATTCGCCACCGTCATCGTGCTGGCTGGCATGACCGCCGTACCCCAGGACATCCGCGAGGCCGCCGTCATCGACGGCGCGTCATTCTGGCGGCGCCTGTTCCAGGTGAACCTGCCGCTGCTGCTGCCGATCATCACGGTGTCGGTGCTGTTCGGCGTCGTGTTCACCTCCACGGATCTTGGCGTGGTCTGGTTGCTGACGCGGGGTGGCCCCTACAACAGCACCCATGTCCTGTCCACCCTGGCCTTCCAGCGCGGCATTCTCGGGGCCAACCTGGGGCAGGGGGCCTCGATCGCCATCTTCCTCCTCCCCGTACTCTTCCTGGCGGCGGTCGGGATGCTGCGGGTGGCCCGGCGCACGGAGGTGGGGGCATGACGCGGCGCCGCTGGCTGCGCCGCGTCAAGCGTATCGCGCTCTATGCCGGGGCCGCGCTGTTCACGCTGTTTGCGATCTTCCCCTTCTACTGGATGCTGCTCACGGCATTCAAGACCAACCGCGATCTGTACGTCGGCGCCACGGACCTCAGCCACATCCCCTGGATCTTCAACGAGCCCCCGACCCTGCAGCACGTCCAGTTGCTGTTCCTGGGCACCCCGTACCTGACCTGGGTGCGCAACACCGTGCTGGTCGGCGCGGCCGTGGTCGTCATCACCCTCGTCTGCGCCGTGCCGGCCGGCTACAGCCTGGCCCGGCTCTCCGGCCGCTGGGGCGAGCGGCTGGGGATCGGCATCTTCCTCACCTACCTGGTGCCGCCGACGCTGCTGTTCATCCCGTTCGCGCGCGTCATCGCGCTGCTGGGGCTGCAGAACTCGCCGTGGGCCCTGGTCCTGATCTATCCCACCTTCACCATCCCGTTCTGCACCTGGCTGCTGATGGGCTTCTTTCGTTCCATCCCCCGAGACATCGAGGAACAGGGCCTGATCGATGGCTACAGCCGGTGGGGGGTGATTCGTGCGATCGTGCTCCCGCTTGCGGTCTCGGGCATCCTGACCGCCGTCATCTTCGCCTTCACCCTCGTCCTGCAGGAGTTCGTCTACGCGCTGACCTTCATCAGTTCGGTGGGGAAGATGACGGTGAGCCTGGGTGTGCCGGTGGCCCTCGTGCGCGGCGACGTCTTCTACTGGGGCTCGCTCATGGCCGCGGCGCTCATCACCAGCATCCCCATCGCCATCGTCTACAACCTCTTCATCGACCGCTTCATCGCCGGCCTCACCGCCGGGGCGGTGAAGGGCTAGCCCATGGCCCCTCGCGGTTCCCGTCCCGTCGAGATGGATGCCGTCCGCGCCTTCGGCGCCTACATCCGGATGCTGCGGGAGAACGTGCGCGGGGCCGGCCGCGGCAAGACCCTGCGCCAGCTGGCGCGGGAAACCGGCATCGCCCCCAGCGTGCTCAGCCGGGGCGAGCGCGGGCTGCAGGACCTCCGCCAGGCCGAGTACCTGGATCGCCTGGCGCCGCAGCTCGGCGTCCGCCCCTCCGTGCTGCGACGCGTCGCCTCGGCGATCACCGATGAGGACGTCCGGCGGCTCCGTCCGTCGCGCACCGGTGAGGAGACGGCCGGCCTCCCGGCGCGCAGCGCGCAGGCGGTCCTGTGGGCCAAGCTGCACACGGAGCTGGACGCGCTGCGCGGCGCGCCGGCGGAGACGCTGGAGGCGTTGCTCTCGTACGTGGAGTTTCTCGGCTCGCGCGGAGGGAACCGCTGACCGGCCGCCGTACCTAGTACGGCGGCTTGCCCCTCCGGATGGAGGACGGAATGGCAGACGTCTCCGCAACGATGATCATCCGCGCGCCGCTGGACGAGGTGTACCGCGTGGCCAAGGACGTGGAACGGTTTCCGGAGTTCATGCCGGACGTCGAGTCGATCCGCGTGCTGGAGCGGATGGACGGCCGCACCGTCACGGAGTGGGTCGGCCTGGTCCAGGGGCGCAAGATCCGCTGGGTCGAGGAAGACCGCTGGGACGACGCCGCCCACCTCTGCACCTTCCGGCAGCGCGAAGGGGACTTCTCCAAGTACGAGGGCACATGGCGCTTCGAGGCCGTCCCCGGGGGGACGCGCACGACGCTTGACCTCGCCTACGAGATGGATCTCCCCCTGGCCGGGGCGCTGCTGAGCAACCTCCTGAAGGTCCTGGTCCGCAAGAATCTGGAAAGCATGCTCACCGCGCTGAAGGGGCAACTGGAGGGTACCGCCGCGACCGGCTCCGGCGGGAAAAACCCTACCATACCGTGAGGGAGGTGGACGATGGACCCGCTCATCCCCTGGCTGTACGCTCAACTGCGCGCGCGACTTGACGAGCGCGGGCAGTCGGAACTGATTGTCGTGGCATTGATCATCTTCCTGCTGTGGCTCTTCGTGACGGGCCGGAGGGTCGTCGTCCAGTAAGAACGGCGCGCGGGCCTTAGGGAGCCTCCAGGCTCCCTAAGGCCTTTTCGTGGGAGGGGAGGGGCACAACCCACACAGGACGAGAAAACACCCGGCGGCCTTCGGACACTATATGAGGACATCAGGCACCGGCGGAGCATGAAGACGCGCATACGCATCCCGATCGCCAGACCGCTGATCACCGACGACGAGAAACGCCGGGTCCTGGCCGTGCTCGACTCCGGCCATCTCGTGGCCGGGAGCCAGGTACGGGCCTTCGAGCAGGCGTTTGCCGCCTACCTCGGCCTGCCGTTCGCCGCCGCGACCTCCTCCGGCACGACCGCGCTCCAGGTGGCCCTCGAGGCGCTGGGAATCGGCCGCGGGGACGCGGTGATCACGACCCCCCTCACCTTCGTCGCCACCAGCAACGCCATTCTGTACGCGGGCGCCCGGCCGGTGTTCGTCGACGTCGACGAACAGACGGCGAACCTGGATCCCAACCAGGTCGAAGACGCCCTGCGCCGTGAACGGGCCAAAGCCGTCCTTCCCGTGCACCTGTACGGCCTCCCCGCCGATCTCGAGGCGCTGGTTGAGATCACCGCCCGGTGGGACGCGCTGCTGGTAGAGGACTGCGCGCAGGCCCACGGCGCGATGATACACGGGCGGAAGGCGGGAACGTTCGGGCAGGCGGCGATCTTCAGCTTCTACCCGACCAAGAACATGACAACGGGGGAGGGCGGGATGGTGGTGACCTCCCGGGAAGCCGTGGCCCAGCGCGCGGCGGTCCTGGTGAATGCCGGACAGAACGGCGGCGAGGAGTACCTGTATGACCGGATCGGCTACAACTACCGGATGACCGAGATGGCCGCCGCGATCGGGCTGGGGCAACTGACGCGGCTGGATGAGCAGAACGCGCTGCGGCGCCGGAACGCCTCCCGCCTGACGGCGGGGCTGCGGGACCTCGGCTGGCTGGCACCGCCGGCCGAGCCCCCGGGGTTTCACCACGTGTACAACCAGTACACCGTCAGAATCGCCGCGGACCGCGACCGGCTGGTCCGTCACCTGACCGCCCGCGGCATCGCCTCGCGCGTCTACTACCCGCAGCTCATCCCACACTCTCCGGCGTACCGGCGGTTGGGCTTCGGCGGTTCGTCGTTCCCGGTGGCGGAGCGGCTGACCGCCCAGGTGCTGTCGCTGCCGGTGCATCCCGGGCTGTCCGAAGACGACGTGGACTGGATCATCGAGTCGGTCAGAGCATTCCCCGGCGAGGCACAGGGGTAGAGGCGCCTCCGGTGGCACGGCGCGTCCGTATCGGGGTCGTGGGGCTGGGCCAGTGGGGGCGGCACCACGCCCGCATCTACGCCGGCCTGCCCGAGGTAGAACTGGTCGGCGTCGTCGACCTCAACCGCGCCGAGCTCCGCGGCTTCGTCAACCGCTATCGCACCGCCGGTTACACCGACTACCGTGAGTTGATCGGCCGGGTGGACGCGGTGAGCGTGGCCGCGCCGACCGCGCTGCACCACGAGATGACGCGGGCCTTCCTCACCGCGGGGATCCACTGCCTCGTCGAGAAGCCCATCACGACCACCGTGGCGGAGGCCGAAGAACTGGTGGCCCTGGCCGATCGACGCGATCTGGTGCTCCTGGTCGGCCACGTCGAGCGCTTCAAGCCGGCGGTGCGGCGGTTGATGGAACTCAGCCGCGATCCGCTGTTCATCCAGGCCCGACGGGTGCGGCCCTACGATCGGAACCGCGTGATGGATGTGGGGGTGGTCATGGACCTCATGGTCCATGACATCGACATCGTCCTCTCCCTGGCCGGCGGTCGGGTCATCGACGTCGGCGGTCTGGGGGTGAACATCCACAACTCGCACGAAGACCTGGCCGTCGCCCACCTGAAGTTCTCCTCCGGCTGCGTGGCCTGGCTGCTGGCCAGCCGCGTCTCGGCGGACAAGGTTGCGGAGGTCGAGGTCACGACCGGCGACCGGGTCATCCGCCTCGATTACCACAAACAGCAGATCGCCCTCCACCCCTTCGGGGGCGAAGTCGAGCAGATGGCGATCAAGGGCGACGAGCCGCTGCGGGCCGAGCTGCGGCACTTCGTGAACTGCGTGCAGGGGCTGGAGCTGCCGCTGGTGCGCGGCGAGGACGGCCTGCGCGCCCTGGAAGTGGCGCTGCGGCTCGGCGAGGTGATGTCGGTGGTGACCCCCGGCGTGCGCGTGTAGCACCAACGTGCACTGGCAGGTCCTCGAGCTTTCCTCCACGGAACGGGTCGAGATCATTGACGTCACGGAGCGCCTGCCTCGGGTCTGCCGGGAGGCGGGCGTCCGGGACGGGTTCGCCGTGGTGATCTGTGAACACACCACCGCCGCGGTCTGTGTCAACGAGGCGGAGCCCAGTCTGCTGGCCGATCTGCAGGCCGCTCTGGAGCGCCTGGTCCCCCGGGAAGCCGGCTACGCCCACAACAGGATCGACGACAACGCCGACGCGCACCTGCGGGCAACCCTGGTCGGACACAGCGTGACGGTCGCGGTGCAGGGCGGAGCTCCTGTCCTGGGAACGTGGCAGCGGGTGCTGTTTGTCGAGCTCGACGGACCGCGCCGGCGGAGGCTGCGGGTGGGGGTCGAGGGCTAGGCGAGGTTACGGCTGGACGACGACGCAGGTGGTGACCTTCGTCACCCCTTCGATGCGCTGGATCTGGCCGGCGATCCCCGGAAACCCCTTCGTGTGTTCCTGCTCCACCACGGCGACCACATCGAAGTCGCCCATCGTCACGTGCGCCGCGATGACGCCGCCGACCTTGCGGACCTCCCCGGCCACGGCGGCCGGAGTGCTGCGGTCGAGCGAGATCAACATGTAGGCGGTGTGGGTCACGTCGCCTAGTGTTCTCCGACGCCCGGTGCGCGCTCCTCTCAGATGTGAGCGTCGGGTTCATTCTCCCCACTCCCTCCACTGACCGGCGGAAGCAGTGCGGCGGCTGAGAGATCGATTCGGTCGAGGATGACGGGTGGGAAGGCTGCGACGTCAGGGCTGATCTCGGGCGC
>Ga0209172_10000976_pt1 | contig 68955 bp, 58 predicted proteins | sample LarsenN4metaG_FD_184113 | JGI IMG/M metagenome (GOLD analysis project Ga0209172, IMG submission 184113) | Hot spring sediment bacterial and archeal communities from British Columbia, Canada, to study Microbial Dark Matter (Phase II) - Larsen... ...
CGCAACAGGGCACCACCGCGGTCATTCCCTCCACCGCGAGCCGGCGCGCGCCCATCCCCTACAACGCGCGAGCCTACCGCAAGCGCAATCTGGTCGAGCGCATGTTCTGCCGCCTCAAGGACTTCAGACGGGTCGCCACTCGCTACGACAAGCTCGCCCGCAACTTCCTCGCCGGCGCCCTCATCGCCGCCGCCGTGACCTGGTGGCTCAATTGAGTCCGGACCCTAGCGCCCGCTGCGGCGCGGGAGCGAATGGCAGGCCTGCGCGGGTGCGCCGTGCCGTCCTACTGCGGCCCGGCGCCCGGCGCCCCGCGGCGCAGCGCCTCGAGCCTGCGGTCGACGAACTCGAGCCGGTCCTGGCCCCAGAACAGCTCGCCCTCGACCACGTAGGTGGGCGAGCCGAACACACCCAGCGCCTCCGCCTCCTGCGAGAAGCGCCGGTAGAGCCCCTGCACGCGCTCGCCGCCCTCGGCGGCGAGCAGCGCCGCCCCGTCGTAGCCGTTCTCCTCGGCCACCGCCCGGCGCACCTCGGCGCTGGCGATGTCGCGCTCCTCCGCCCACAGCGCGCGCAGGAGCGCGTGCGAGAGCGGGAAGGCGTCGAGGCCCGCATCCTGCGCGGCGATCACCATGTAGCCCGCGTGCTTGTTCCAGTCGGGGTCGGGCACGACCTGGCGCGGATAGTGGCGCGGGCGCAGCACCAGGGCGATGCCGAGGTGGCGCCGCCAGCGGTCGAGCTCCACCTCGTGGTAGCGCCGGCGTGCCTCGGGGCGGGTGCGCAGCGGCACGCCGCCGGTCCGGGGCACGACGGCCTGGAAGTCGAAGGGCTTGAGGGTGAGGCGGGCGCGGTGGCGGCGCACGATGTCCTGGAGGCGCGGCCCGCCGAGGTAGGCCCAGGGCGAGGAGAGGCTGTAGTAGCAGTCGACGGCGGCAGGCATGGGAGCCTCGTGGGGGCGGCGGCCGGCGGGCAGGGACGCGGGCGCGGGACCGGCCGGCGGGCAGCATGGCAGAAGGCGAGGCCGCTGTCCCGGCTCCCAGGGCACGGGCCACTGGGCGGGCCTGGGGTGGTGGCGGGGGCGGGCCTGGGGTGGTGGCGGGGCCGGGCCGCGTGGCGAGGCCGGGCCGCGTGGCGGCCCTGGGCGCGGCAATGGGCCCGGGGTGGTGGCGGGCCTGGGCGCGGCGGCGAGCGGCATGACGAGGGCGCCGGGGGCCTGCATCGCCCAGGCGATGGCGCCGCGCCTTTGCCGCGGCGGCCTGGCGCGGCGGCTCGCCTGGGTGCGGCTTGCCATGGCCTGCCCGGTGACCTATGCAGGGTGCGCCGGGCGGCCCTGCCGCCGCCGGCACACCTGGCCGAGCGCTCAGGGCCCGTAGCTCAGCGGTAGAGCATCTGACTTTTAATCAGAGGGTCGTTGGTTCGATCCCAACCGGGCTCACCGATATTTTCAAGGGCTTAAGGCGACTTTTGACGATCTCTCGCAATCTGCTAAGTGGCAACTGAGTGGCAAAAGGTCACTGGCCGCCCTCTGCGGGGAAATCGCAGCGCCACTGGCAATGGGCATGGCTTTTTGTTGTCGTGGCAATCGCGTGCACGTAAGATTGGGCGGGACGCGTGCTGATCACACGAGGATCAAAGCCATGGATACGATTAGGTATTCCTACAAGTACCTTCTTGCCTTGTTGGTTGTCCTTGCCATCATCGATCTCAACAACGCCTTCGTTCCGTATCTCGCGGCCGACCAGCATCGGCATATCATGCTCGGATACGTCTTGCTTGCGCTGGGATGCATTCCATTCCTTCGACTCAAGTGGCTGGTCCCGGGCTCCCCCAGCCTTAACGAACCGCTCCGCAAATGGCCATGGAGTAGGCCTGCCAACCCGGTCAAGGACGACTCGTACGGCCGTCTCATTCTCAAGTTCGCGCTCCTGTTCCTCTTTCGAGCCGCGCTGATTCTCACAGCTCTTGCCTATATCGCGAACGCTATCGCCGTCGCCGACCCAAGTTTCGTACGTTCTGAGGGTGCGCCGGTCTTTGGCTCGTTTATCGTTCTGGTCCTGCGGCACACCATAGCGCCGCTCGCGGACCTGCTTGAAGGGATGATACCGGCATGGCCAATCGTGGCTCTCGCAAAATTCAGCGCCTGGAAGGTTCTCTTCCTTGCTACTACGTCAGTGAGCTTCTCTGTGTTGGTAGTCGGAGGCCTTCTGATCGGCTTCACCGCTGGGAGGGAACGTCAGCGCTTGCAAAGAGCCGTGCACACGTTAGAAGCTTGGCAAGCCGAGGTTGTTCCTGCGCAGGGCGCTAGGGCTTCTGGATGAAGACCTTGTTGTTGGGGTAGTCGAAGAGGACCCTGTTCTTGAACAGGAGGTTTCCGCCGAGGAGCATGCACGGTGCGGGAGGGTTACCGGTCACGGGCATGCCGGGTTTGTCGGGGACCGCCACGAGCACCCTCGTCGGTTTGTCATCGAACCAGATGACCTGACTGGTATAGCTCGTAGCTCTCACCAATCCGCCCATGCCTCGGATATAAAACCGCCCGGCGCCAAGTGACGGGCGGAATGCACCTACGACATCTGCGAGCAGTGACGACTCGAGGAGCAGGTCTACTGAACATCCCGTATCGATAAGGCCATCGATGGATTTGACGACCGACCCGCCTTGATTCAGGAATTTAATTTCGATCTGTGCACGCCCTTGCCTGATCGTGCCTTCCATGTCGCCGAGAGCCACGCAGACTTCCCCCCGCCGACGCCCGCCTTGAGGCGGCGAGCTTCCGCAAGCCTATCAGCGAACAGGCGGTCGCTTCTTCTGGCAGCGACCGATCTCCCGCCACCACAACATGGCCTGCTCGCCGAACTCCTCCTGAAAAGCGAAGATAGCGTCGGCGAGCACAGGCGCGATCTTAAACTTGCCCCGATTGGGACCAGGGGTGCAGTTTATGACGATCCATTGGCCGAGGCCACGAACGATCTCAGACTTCTTGGTCTCGGAAAGTTCCTTGTAGAGTTCCTCGCCAACCTCCTCTAGGAGATCGAGCTGTTTCGTCCGTTCAGCTTCGGTCACGAGCTGTGCCATGGTCTTTCCGATCCACCCCCCAACAACGCACAGTCATCCGTAATGTTTCGTTCGCTCCTGGATGACCCTGCAAATCCCTCCATTCTTCACCATTTCCCGTGCCGCTCTAGCTACCTTCCCGGCATTGAGGCCGGTCATTTTGACGGCGCGTCGTTGCGACATGTTCGGTTGCTGAAGAACGCAGGCAGCGTACCACCGATCAGCGGCCCAAAACAGTTCCTTCGCCGTAAACAGATAACGGAGGAGTGCCTGCTGCTCACCAACGTCCTCCGTGGCGGCGATTGCGGACAGCATCAAACGCAGTCGCTCGCGTCGAGCAACGCGCACATGCTTCGCGTTCGGTCTTGATCCCCGAACATTCCGCATAGTTGATTCTCAGTGGAGCATCGTGCCAGGATCGGTGCACCTGTGCACCGACGCATCGGTGCACCGATGCAATTCTTGCAGTTCTGTCACGCATTTGCAACACTCACTTGGCGGTAACATCGTACCGCAACCGAAGATGTGTTGTCGCATCCAATTGCGGCGTTGCCAAGGGGGGCATATCAGTTAGTCACTGGCGTTTGACAAGGCTGGTCGAGGCAATGTGATCCCGCAAGCGCGAGAGCCTTGTACACTTCTAACGCGGCCAGGTCTTGAGGTTCCCCTGCACGAGCGCGGTAGGATCGCAGCGCAAGCGCCATGCCCATGGCGCCGGCGAGGCCCCCGGGCGGGCCCGGCGGCCGCCCCGCTCTCGCCACGGCGAGCGCCAGCATCGCCGCACCCTGCACCGCGAAGGCAAGGGCAAAGTAGACCGCCGCCCAGTTGATCGTGGCGTAGCGGGTGTAGTGAAAGGCCCAGGCCACCCACAGCCAGCCGGCCGCGAGCAGAGCCAGCGCCCCCCGCCCCTGCCATGCCGCCCGGCCGCGCAGCAGCGCCAGCACCGCAAGGCCTGCCAACAGCGCCACGAACTGCCCCGGCCAAATCTCCGCGTTGTAGAGCTCGATGAGGCGATAGTAGGTGCGCGGCGCGAACAGCAGGAAATCGGAGAGCTCGTAGGTCCACCACTCCGACATCACAGCCGCTCGACATGGGCGATGATGCGCCGGCGCATGGCCTCGTCCGGCAGCGGGCCCGCGGCGGCGCCCATGTTCTCCCGCACGTGGGCGACGCTGGTGGTGGCGGGGATGGCGCAGGTGACGGCCGGGTGGGCGACGATGAACTTGATGAGCAGCTGCGCCCAGTTGGCGCAGCCGATCTCTTCCGCCCACGACGGCAGCGGGTGGCGCGACACGGCGTCGATCAGCACGCCCTGGCGGAACGGCCGGTTGACGATGACGGCGATGCCGCGCTCGCGCGCCAGCGGCAGGATGCGGGCCTCCACCTCGCGGTCGAGCACGTTGTAGCTCACCTGCACGAAGTCGATGGGGTGGGCGCGCATGATGGCCTCGATGTCGCCGTGGCGGCGGCCCTCGGAGGTGGTGATGCCGACGTAGCGCACGCGGCCCTCGACCTTCATGGCGACGAGCGCCGGCAGATGGTCCTTCCAGGCGAGCAGGTTGTGCACCTGAAGGAGATCGAAACGCGGCACGCCCCAGGCCCGGCGGGAGGCCTCGATCTGCGCGGGCCCACGCGAGGCGGGCGCCACCCACACCTTGTCGGCGGAGAACAGGGCCTGCGGGCGGCCGATGCGGTCGAGGCCCCAGCCGATCACCGCCTGCGAGGACCCGTACATGGGGGACGAATCTATGAGCCGGCCGCCGGCGGCGAAGAACTGGCGCATCACCTCGGCGCAGGAGGCGCGCGCCGCCTCGTCGTAGCCGACGTTGAAGGTGATCCAGCTGCCGAGCCCCACCACCGGCAGCCTCTCCCCCGTCGACGGGACGGGGCGCATCAGGACTCCTCGGCATGCGCGCTGCCCGGCAGCGCCTCGAGGGCCACGGCGGCGGCAGCGGCACCGACGCCGCCGAGCAGCGTGCGGCGGCTCACCGGCACCCTGCCTGCGCGCGCTCCAGCCCGGTCCATCGCGAGGCCCTTTCGCACGATGCCCACGGCCTCTTCCTAGCAGGACAGCCTGGGCGCCAGCCCATCCTCCGGCGTGCTGTCGGTGTGATAGCGCCGGATGCGCGCCCAATAGAGCGCACCCTGGCACATGGGGCAGGGCGCGGCGGTGGAATAGACGTCGCAGTCGGAGAGGTCGCGCCGCCCGAGGCGCCGCGCGGCGTCGCGCACGGCCAGCAGCTCCGCGTGCGCCGTGGGGTCGCTGTCGCCCACCACGTAGTTCCTGCCCTCGCCGACCACCCTGCCGCCGCACACGACGACCGCCCCGTAGGCCTGGTCGCCGGCGCGCACGGCCTCCTCGCGCAGCGCCCTCGCGCGCGCGATGAAGCCGGCCTTGGTCGGCTCGGCGGGCTGCATGATGGGCCGCCGGCCTTCGGCCTGCGCTGCGGCCGGCGATGCACGCAACGCGGCGGCAGCCGGCGAGCCCAGAACGAGGAGCCGCAGCAGGCGGCGGCGATCGGGCCGGTGCAGGGTCACGGGGCCTTCCTCCTCTTGTGGCAGAGCCTCGAGCGTCGAACTTGCGGCGGCCGCCAGCGGTTCCCGTCCGCTCGCCGGCCCGGGCCGGCGGCGGTAGGATGGCACGGGAGAGCCGACCCGATGTCGGGCCGAAGCGCGGCGGCAGACGCCCGCCCAGGCTGGAGCCATGGCCCAGCACTCGCCGCCGCGATAGGTGCCGGAGTAACGCCCGGCCTCTCCCGCCCCGCCGCCGCCTCACCAGGCATCGACGATCCCGGAGTCGATCAGCCGGCGGTGGAAGCGCGCGACGGCGGGGCAGCCGTGATAGCGCCCCTCGCACTGCCCTGCCAGCCGCAGGCGCTCGCGGTAGGTGTCGGGCAGCGGCAGGCGGGCCGCCGCCAGGATGGTGCCCGGCAGGTAGGGCACGTCGAGGATCTCCGCCTCGGGCAGCGGTGCGGGCTCGAAGTTGAGGGCATCCACGGCGTAGAAGGTGATGAGCGCGGCCGGATTGCCGCTGCGCAGGACGTGCTCGATGTCGGCCTCCTCGCCGTAGCCGAGCAAAGCCAGCGTCGCCGTCGGCTGGTGGTCGCCGTAGCGCACGATCAGGAACGGCTGGCCGGGGAAGCGGCGGGCGAGCTCGGCGCGGAAGCGGTCGTAGTCGATGCGCGACATGGCGACCCGCCGCAGGTACTCGTGCATGTATGGGTCGGTGCCGGCCTCGCCGCCCGGCACCTCCACCTCCGGCATGTAGGTGAAGCCGTAAGGGCCGTGCGTGGCCATGGTCTCGATGAAGGTGAAGAGCGGCTGGGTCGAGCTGGCGAGGTGGCGCTCCATCTCGGTGAGCGCGCTCGCGTAGTAGAAGTGGTCGCGCTCCATGGCCGAGGGCGCACCCTGGTCCTTGGCGTCGAAGGTGCGGTGCATGCCGACGGCGGCGAGGAAGTTGCCGATCGACAGATAGATGCGCAGCATGGGATGGAAGGCGAGGTTGCGGTAGCCGCAGCGGGCGAGAACCTGGGGCAGGGTCTCGCGCACCTTGCCCGCCATGATGGTCTGGGCGAACTGGCGCAGGTGCCCCAGCGAGAAGGCGGAAAGCCCGGTGAGGACCGAGTATTCCGTCAGCCACGAGGCGCCGCCGTAGGTCTCGACGCGCAGCTTGTGGATCCTGCCGTCGAACGAGCGGAAGAAGCGGTCGAGGCTGCGGTCGTAGCGCAGCGAGGGAAAGTGGGACGGCGGCACCACCGATTCCTGGTGGATGAGCACGATATGGGGCGGCCTGCCGGACGGCACGCAGTGGGCAGGCACGGTCAGGCTGGGCCCGCCCTCGCGGGCGACCGCATCGAGAAGGTGCCCGCGCCACAGCGCCTCGGCCGTCTCCGCCCACGACGAGAAGAAGAACCACAGCGGCCGATCCTCATAGTAGAAGCCCATGTGCCGCCTCGCCTCCCTGGGGTCGGCGGTGAGGAAAGCCAGGACCGCGCAGAGCGCGGCGGCGCCCAGCGCATAGCGTCGGTCGACCCGCGACCCATCGCTACGGTGGATCACGGCGGCCAGGGCCGCGGCGGCGGCAATCGCCCCCAGCAAGGCCGCCAGCGAGGCGGGGTGGCCGTAAAGAAGCCCCGACAGCGCGGACCACGAGGTCAGATGCGACACGGCATCGTAGGCGTGGAGCGTCACGTCGGTGGCCTGCCGCTTGAGGTGGGCGATCTCGTAGAGCAGGGCGACGGCGGCGGTGACGACGAAGGCCGCGAGCAGGGCTCGCCCGGCGACCAGCGCCACCACGGCGGCGGCTGCGCCGATCACGGCGAGGGTGAAGGCGACGTTGGCCGGGGTCCCCTCCCTCATGGCGACGTGGGCGGCCATCGGCGCGGCGATCGCCCCTGCGAGGGCCCAGGCCCGCGCCGGGGCCATGGCGCCCAGCGCCGGCAGCCGCGGGGCGCGCAGCTGCCCCGGCGCCAGGCAGGCGCCGCTCTCGCTCGGGTCAGTGGCGGTGATCGTGTCCTCCCTTGCGCTCCTGCCTGGCCGGTCGCCGGCCCGACATTCAAGCAGCAGCGGCATGAACACAAGCAAACGGGAAATTCATGGGGCATTCAGGCGGCGGCCGCGGCGAGCGGGGCGCCGGCCGGCCCTTGTAGGCTCCAGCTGCGTTCGCTACGTTTGTTAGTCGACGGGGCGGGCGGCTGCCAGAGGGAAGCAGGTGGCGTCGAGTATCTTCAAGCGCCGGCGCGCCCAGGCCGTTCTCGCAGAGCCCTATCTGCGGCTCGACCTTCCCCAGATAACGCCTGCCGCCTGCGCGAGGATCGCGGCCGCGCCGGACGCCGTAAGAGACCTCGCCGAGGCGGCCCTGCCCGACCTGCGGCGTTTGCTCAGGCCGCAGTGGCGCGAGCGGGGGCTGGGCGACCATCTCTGCATCATTGCCACCGCCGTGGCCCACAACCTGAAGCCCTATGGCCCCGGCACGCTGCCCGATCTGGCGTCGATGCTTCGCGCCGACACGCTCGACTGCTCCAACTACGGCTTGCTGACACATCACCTCGCGGCGCGCCTGATCGGCACGTCCGACGGAGTGCGCATGATCTTCATCGGCTGGGACGGCGGCGCCGTCGGCAGCCACCAGATGGTGATCGTCCCCTCCCAAGGCGCGGGGCGTGACCTCGTCCTCGACCCCGTATTCGGGTTGGCGGTCCTCGCCAGCTTCGACCAGATCGCCTCGGGAGCTGCGGTCCCTGCCGGCGATGTCATCGCTGTCACCCCCACCGCACAACTCAAAGACGGACGCGCCCATTTTGCCCGGCTGCTGCTCGAGGGCGGCTTCCGGCCCAGCAACCTGCTCTACTTTTTCGACGGAGCCGACCATCTGTTGAAGCGGTACGGAAACCCGTACGACTGGCCGACGCCCGCCGCCGTAATCCTACGGAGCCGCCGGGATGGCGGCTGACGCGCCAACGCCCCCGTGCGGCGGCGAGCGTCTCGACGTCCTCGTCCTCTACGACGCCAACTCCGTCGCCACCGAGTTCGTGGCCCAGCATCTGGCCGCAATGCGCCGGCATTCCCGGCATCACGTGCACTTTGCAGCCGCGACGGGGGACCGTCGCGCCGATTTCCCGCTCGACCTCTACGATGCCCTCATCGTGCACTTCTCCGTGCGCATGCCGTTCGACCGCCTGTCCCCGCAGTTCGCCGAGCGCATCGGTGCCTTCGACGGCCCGAAGCTGCTGATGATCCAGGATGAGTACGACATGCCGGCCAAGGCATGCGCCTGGATCCGCCAGCTCGGCATCACGGTGGTGTTCACGACCGTTCCGCCCGAGTTCCGCCACGCCTTCTATCCCGCGTACGCGGTGCCGGGCGTGGAGTTCAGGCGATGCCTCACCGGCTACGTTCCCGATCAATTGCCGACCGAACCCGTCCTCCCCATCGCAGAGCGCCCGTACTGGCTCGTTTATCGGGGCCGGAAGCTGCCGCTGTGGTACGGCAAACTGGCGCGCGAGAAATTTGAAATCGGCGTGCGCATGCGCGCCGTCTGCCGCGAGCGCGGCATCCCCCACGACATCGAGTGGGACGAGGACAAGCGCATCACCGGCCGGCAGTGGTTTGCGCATCTCGCCAGAGGGCGTGCGACGCTCGGCTCCGAAAGCGGCTCCAACGTCGTCGACTTCGACGGCAGCATCCGCGCTGCCGTCCAGGCGACGCTGCGTCAGCGACCGGGCCTCTCGGAGGAGGAGATCTACGCCTCCCACGTCGCGCCGTTCGAGGGGCGGGTGCGCATGAACCAGATCAGCCCCAAGATCTTCGAGGCGATCGCTCTGCGTACGGGCCTCGTGCTGTTCGAGGGCGATTACTCGGGTGTCATCCGGGCCGACGAACACTTCATCCCGCTGCGCAAAGACTTCGCCAACATCGAGGACGTGCTGCGCCGAGTGGCCGACGCAGCCCATGTGGAGGGCATGGTGGCGCGCGCCTACGAGGACGTCGTCGCGGGCGGCCGATACGCCTATCGCCGCTTCGTCGCAGACGTCGACGCAGCGATCGATTGCCGCGCCCGCCCAAGGGGGCCGCGGGGTTGGGTTTACGCCGCCGTGCGGTGCGACGCGCCAGATCGCGTCTGGTCGGCCATCACTCCCCACATGCCGCTCACATGGCCAATGCCGCACCGCGATCCTCCGAAGCGCCCCCTGCTGACGGGCAGGTGGCGCGAGTTCTGGCTCGGTCTGCCCGAGGGGACGCGCCAGGCGCTCATCCGCGTGCTCGGGCCGGCGGCAAGGCTCGCCGTGCGCTTCCGCCGGCGGCTGACCGGCCGCTGATGGGGGCGCGCGCGGCGCGGGGCAGCGCATCTAGCCGCCGAGGTGCGCGGCCCAGAACGCCAACGTGCGCGCCCAGGCCTGCTCCGCGGCGGCGCGGTCGTGCGCACCGCGCTGCTCGTTGACGAAGCCGTGGTCGGCCTCGTAGCGGTAGATCTCGGCCTTCTTGCCGGCCGCCTCAAGCCCCGCCTCGAACTTGTCGACGGCCTCGGGCGTGCACCAGTCGTCGCGATTGGCGAAGTGGCCCTGCAGCGGCACCTTGACGTCGGCGGCCTTGGCCACGTTCTCGGGCGGCAGCCCGTAGAAGCACACCGCGGCGGCGATCTCGGGGATGCGGCAGGCGCCGAGGATGGTCACGGCGCCGCCCATGCAGAAGCCGGTGAGCCCCACCTTTGCGCCGGCGCCGGCGAGCAGCTGGACGGCGCCGCGTACGGTCTGATCGGTGGCCTCGAGGAAGTCGAGCGAGCTCATCTCGCGCCCGGCCGCCTCGCTATCGTGATAGGGCACCACGGTTCCCGCATAGAGGTCGGGAGCGAGCGCCTCATAGCCCGCCAGCGCAAACCGGTCGCAGATGCCCCTGATCTGGTCCTGCAGCCCCCACCACTCCTGGATGACGACGACGCCCGGCGCCCTGGCGCGGCCGGGCTTGGCGAGATAGCCCGCGGCCTCCTTGCCGTCCGGACGGCGAAACGTGATCGTGGTGCCCATGGCTTCCCTTTCCACCCTGCCCGACCTTGATCGCAGCGAGCATCATAAAGCAGCAGAGAGGGCGGTTGGGGAAGACCCAGCGGGCCCCGCAGCCGGCATTGGACGCAGCCGCCGCCCGCGTGTAGAGCGTGTGCCGGAGCCCGCCGCCGAGCCCGAGGCCCGCGAGCGGGCGAGGAGGCGCGCCCCATGACCAGCCTGCAGGCCCGCGACCGCCTGATCGTCGCCCTCGATCTGCCCACGGTGGCGGCCGCGCGCACCCTCGTGGAGCGGCTGGGCCCGGCCGTCTCCTTCTACAAGGTCGGATTCGAGCTGGTCATGGAGGGGGGCCTCGACCTGGCGCGGGAGCTGGCCCGCAGCGGCAAGCGCGTCTTTCTCGACCTCAAGCTGCTCGACATCGAGAACACGGTCGAGCGCGCCACGCGCAATGCCGCCGCCGCCGGAGCCGCGTTCCTCACCGTGCACGCCCAGGACGCGAAGACCCTGCGCGCGGCAGCGGCCGGAAAGGCGGGCAGCGACCTCAAGGTGCTGGGCGTGACCGTGCTCACGAACCTCGACGGCGCCGACCTGCGCCAGCAGGGCATCGAGGCGCCGCCGGAGGCGGTGGTGGTCCGCCGCGCCGCGCTGGCGCGCGAGGCCGGGTGCGACGGCGTGGTGGCGTCCGGGCTGGAGGCAGGCCGCCTGCGCGGCCTGCTGGGGCCCGACATGCTGATCGTCACCCCCGGAATCCGCATGGCGGGCGGTGCGGCGGGGGACCAGGCGCGGGTGGCCACGCCCGAGGCGGCCATCGCTGCCGGGGCCGACTACCTGGTGGTCGGCCGTCCGATCGCCGCGGCCCCAGATCCGCGCGCGGCCGCCGAGGCCCTCGTGCAGGCGATCGGCGCCGGCCTTGCCCGGCGCAGCGTCTGAGCCGGTGCCGGGCGCCTACTCGGTGAAGGCCTGGCGGCGCGTCCTGCGCACGGCCGGCAGCACGACCGCCAGCATGGCGAGCAGGGCGGCTGCGAGCATCGCGGCGCTGATCGGACGCTCGAGGAAGATCATCGGGTCGCCGCGCGAGAGCGCCATGGCGCGGCGCAGGTACTCCTCCATCATGGGCCCCAGGATGTAGCCGAGCAGCAGCGGCGCCGGCTCGCAGTCCAGCTTGAGCAGCACATAGCCCAGCACGCCGAACAGCGCCATCAGATGCACATCGAAGGGAGCATTGGCGAGACTCAGCACGCCCACTGCGGCGAAGACCAGGATGACGGGGTAGAGCAGGCCGTAGGGAACGGCCAGCAGCCGCACCCATAGGCCGATCAGCGGCAGGTTGAGGACGAGCAAAAAGAGATTGCCGACCCACATCGACACGATCACTCCCCAGAACAGCCGGGGCTGCTCCACCATGACGTTGGGCCCGGGCCTGATGCCCTGCAGGATGAGCGCGCCGATCATCAGCGCCATCACCGGATTCGACGGGATCCCGAGGGTGAGCGTGGGAATGAAGGAGGCCTGCGCGCCGGCGTTGTTGGCGGCCTCCGGCGCGGCCACGCCCTCGATGGCGCCGCGGCCGAACTCGGCACCGCGCGGCGACACCTTCTTCTCCAGCGAGTAGGCGGCAAAGGACGCAAGCAGCGCGCCGCCCCCCGGCAGGATGCCGAGCAGCGCGCCGCAGCCGGTGCCGCGCGCGATCGGCGCCAGAATGCGGGCCAAGTCGGCGCGCGAGGGCATGAGCGCGCCGATGCGCGCTGCCGCCGGCTCCCGCGGGACCTCGCGCTCCAGGTTGCGCACGATCTCGGCGATGCCGAAGAGGCCCATGGCGACCACGACGAAGCTGATGCCATCGGCAAGCTCCGGGACGCCGAAGGTGTAGCGGCGCATGCCGGAGGTGACGTCGGTGCCGACCAGCCCGAGCAGGAGGCCCAGCACCACCATGGCCAGCGCCTTGAGCAGCGAGCCCTGCGCCAGCACCACCGCGGCGACGAGGCCCAGCACCATGAGCGAGAAGTAGTCCGGCGCCTGGAAGCTCATGGCGACGGCCGCGAGCGGGGGAGCCAGGAAGGCGACGAAGAAGGTGGCGGCGGTGCCGGCCACGAACGAGGCGATGGCCGCGGTGGCGAGCGCGGCACCGGCGCGGCCCTGCTGCGCCATGCGGTAGCCGTCCAGGGCGGTGATAACAGAGGAGGACTCGCCCGGCAGGTTGACCAGGATGGCGGTGGTCGAGCCGCCGTACTGGGCGCCGTAATAGATGCCGGCCAGCATGATGAGGGCCGACTCCGCCGACAAGGTGAACGTAGCGGGGAGCAGCATGGCGATGGTGGCGACCGGCCCCAGCCCCGGCAGTACGCCCACCAGCGTGCCGAGCAGCACGCCGAGGAAGCAGTAGAGCAGGTTGAGCGGGACGAGGGCGGTGCCGAGACCCGTGGCGAGGTTGGCAAGAAGATCCATCGGCTGGGTCAGCCGCGCAGCCATGGGCCCAGGGCGGGGAACGGCAGCCCGAGGCCGGAGGAGAACACGAGCACGCAGAAGAGGGCGAGCGCGAGCGCCAGGCCGGCCAAGGCGAGCGCGGGGGCGCGGCGGCGGGCCAGTGCCGATGCCAGCACCAGGAGCACCACCGCCGGGGCGAGCCCCGCCCCGCGCACGGTGAGCCCGAACAGCACGACGGCCGCCGTCACCCAGGCCAGCGGCCGCACCGCCACGGCGCGGATGGGCTCGCCCGGCACCAGGAAGCCGCGGGCCGCCGTTGCAGCCCCCAGCACCACGAGGATGACAGCGAGCACGGTCGGGAAATAGCCCGGCCCCATGTCGCGGGCCGAGCCCAGCGCATAGCCGCGGCCGAAGGCCAGGAAGGCAAGGCCGAAGGCGGCAAACAGGCCGCCGGCCAAGAGGTCCTTGCCATTGCGCAGGCGCATTGCTCCTCCCCCCGAGGCGCGGAGGGCAATCTACCCGATCGCGCCGGGCTTGTCCGCGCCGCACTCGCAAGACGGCCTGCCCGGTCGCGTGGGCTGGTAGAGCGGAGTTGCGGCCACGCACGGAAGCTGCAAACGTGACCGCCGCCGCAGGCGGCATGCAGGATCCGAGGCGCCAGACAGAGGGCAGCCATGTCCACATCCACCACCCCGCAGCGCTTCCGCGAGCGCGAGACCGTGCTTGCCAACGGGAGCAGGGGCCTCGACCTGGACATCGCCACCGCCAACCCCGCCAACTACCATCAGGCGATCAGCCGACCGGCCGAGATGGCGCGCGCGACCATAGACGGCAAGCTGTTCCTGCCGCCCGGCGCTTCGGGAAGGCTCGCCCTGGTCATCATCGTGCCCGGCAGCCTGGGCGTGTCGAACGTGCATCTTGCCCATGCCGAAGCCATCACCGGGCTCGGCATCGCCGCCTTCGTGCTCGACCCCTTCGGCGGGCGCAGCGTCGCCTCCACGGTCGCCAACCAGACCCAGTACTCCTTCGCGGCCAGCGCCTGGGATGTGCTGGCGGCCTGGCAGGTGCTGAGCGCCCGCGCGGACATCGACCCCGGCCGCATCGGGGCCCAGGGCCACAGCCGCGGCGGCTCGGCCGTCCTCACCGCGGCCACGCGGCGCTTCGCCGATGCCGTCGTGGGTCCCCGGCGCGGCCTGCGCGCGGTGCTCGCCGCCTATCCCTGGAGCGGCCACCAGTTTCTCGATCCGGCCGTCGGCACCACCAAGGTGCGCGTGCTGATGGGCGACCGCGACGAGTGGTGCTCGCCCATGCAGGTGCAGGCGCACCTGCACGCCATGCGCCTGGCTGGCGGGCGGGCCACGCTGCGCCTGGTGGGCGGCGCCGCGCACAGCTTCGACCGCGGCACGCCGCTCACCCGCATCGCCGAGGCTGCCACCGCCCCCGCCGCGCCCATCGCCTACGTCGCCGACGACGGCGCCTTCCTGCATCCGCTGGCGAGCACCCCCGATCCGGCGCTGGTCGACCGCGACCTCATGGTCTACGCGCTCAAGGCCGGCTACGGCGCCAAGGGCGCCTCCATCGGCAGCCGGCCGGGAGACGCCGAGCTCTTCCGGGAGGAGATGGTGGAGTTCTGGCGGCGCACGCTGCTTGGCTGAGCCGGCGGCGGAGCAGGCTGCCGGAGAGGAGCGAACATGACCGAGTTGCCCGCGCAGGCGCGCTGCGTCGTCATCGGCGGCGGCATCATCGGCTGCTCGGTCGCCTACCATCTGGCGCGGCTCGGCTGGCGCGACGTCGTGCTGCTCGAGCGCAAGCGGCTCACCTCCGGCACCACCTGGCACGCGGCCGGCCTCATCGGCCAGCTGCGCGGCTCGAGCACGCTCACGAAGCTCGCCAAGTACTCGGCCGCCCTGCTGCGCGAGCTCGAGGCCGAGACGGGCGTGGCCACCGGCTTCCGCCAGAACGGGTCGCTGTCGCTGGCCCTCTCGGCGGAGCGCCTGGAGGAGCTGAAGCGCCAGGCCACCATGGGCAAGGTGTGGGGCGTCGAGGCGGTCATGGTGTCTCCCGCGGAGGCGCGCGCGAGGCATCCGCTGCTCGACCTCGCCGGTGTCGCGGGTGGGCTGTGGATCCCCGCCAACGGCCAGGCCGACCCCGCCGGCATCGCCCAGGCGCTCGCCAAGGGCGCGCGCCAGCGCGGCGTGCGCATCCTCGAGAACACGCGCGTGGTCGGCATCAGGCAGGCGCGCGGGCGCGTCGCAGGCGTCGAGACCGAGGCCGGCCCCATCGCCGCCGAGTTCGTGGTCAACTGCGCGGGGCTGTGGGCGCGCGAGGTCGGCCGCATGGCGGGCGTGGACGTGCCGCTGATGGCGGCCGAGCACTTCTACGTCGTCACCGACGCGAGCCCCGACATCCCGCGCAACCTGCCGGTTCTGCGCGTCCCCGACGAGTGCGCCTACGTCAAGGAGGAGGCGGGCAAGCTGCTGGTGGGCTTCTTCGAGCTCCGGGGCAAGCCGCTGCCCGACGAGGCCATCCCGGCCGATGCCGAGTTCCTGCATCTGCCTGCGGACTGGGAGCACCTCTCGCGCGAACTCGAGCTTGCCGCCGCGCGCCTGCCCATCCTCAAGCGCATCGGCGTGCGCACCTTCTTCAACGGCCCCGAGAGCTTCACCCCCGACGGGCGCTGGATCCTGGGGGAGGCGCCGGGGCTGCGCAATTTCTTCGTCGCCGCCGGCTTCAACTCCATCGGCATCCAGACCGCGGGCGGGGCCGGCATGGCCATTGCCGAATGGATGGAGGCGGGCGAGCCGACGCTCGACCTTGCCGCCTACGACATCCGCCGCTGCCAGCCGTTCCAGGCCAACGCCGCCTATCTCCGAGCCCGCATCGGCGAGGCGCTCGGGCTGCACTACGCCGACCAGTTTCCCTACCGCAGCCCCCAGACGGCCCGCGGCGTGCGCGTCACACCCCTGCACGACCGCCTCGCTGCCGAGGGCGCCTGCTTCGCCGAGGGGGCGGGGTGGGAGCGCGCGGCCTGGTTCCTGCCAGCGGCCCGGCGCACCCGCGGCGAGCAGCCCGAGTGGCGCTACGGCTGGGGGCGGCAGCCGTGGCTCGACTGGGTCGCGGAGGAGCACAAGGCGGTGCGGGAGGGCGTGGGCCTCTTCGACCTTTCGCCCTTCGGCAAGATCCGCGTGCAGGGCAGCGACGCGCAGGACGTGCTGCAGCTCGTGTCGGCCAACGACATCGCGGTGGAGCCCGGCCGCATGGTCTACACCCAGTGGCTCAATCGCCGCGGCGGGATCGAGGCGGACGTCACGGTGTCGCGGCTTTCCGACGACGCGTTCCTGATCGTGACCGGGGCCGCCAGCGCGCGCCGCGACCTCGCCTGGCTTCTCCGCCACATGCCCGAGGATGCCCGCTGCGTCGCTACCGACGTCACCGCCGGCGAGGCCTGCCTGGCGCTCATGGGACCGCGCTCGCGCGAGCTGCTGGCGCCCCTGGTCGACGTCCCGCTCGACGCGGCCTCCTTCCCATTCGGCACGTGGCAGACGATGGCCGTGGGCCACGCGGTCGCCCGGGCCCACCGCATCTCATATGTCGGCGAGCTCGGCTGGGAGCTCTACGTCTCCTCCGACATGGCCCGGCACGTGCTCGACGTTCTGCTCGCCCGCGGCAGCGAGACTGGCCTCAGGCTGTGCGGCACCCTGGCGCTCGACAGCTGCCGCCTGGAGAAGGCCTACCGCCACTGGGGCCACGACATCTCCACCACCGACCACGTGCTGGAGGCGGGACTGGGCTTCGCCGTGAGGCTCGACAAGCCGCGGAGCCGCTTCGGCGACTTCATCGGCCGCGAGGCGGTGCTGCGGCGCAGGGAGCTGGGGCTCGAGCGCCGCCTGGTGCAGCTTCTGCTTTCCGATCCCAGGCCGCTCGCCTACGGCAACGAGGCAATCCTGCGCGACGGCCGCGTGGTGGGCTATCTCACGTCGGGCGCCTACGGACACCACCTGGGCGGCGCCGTCGGCCTCGGCTACGTCCCCTGCGCACCGGGCGAGAGCGACGAGGTCCTGCTCGCGTCCACCTACGCCGTCGAGGTTGCAGGGCAGGCGATACCGGCACGGGCGAGCCTGGCGCCCTTCTATGATCCACAGGGGCGGCGCCTGCGGGCGTGACGGGCAAGCACCCGCTCGCACCGGGGCCCGGCGCGCCGGCGGCCGGCGGCCCGCGGCGGGCCGCCCCCGGCCTCACTGCTTCTCGGCCGGCACGGCAGGAGCCCCGCCCGCCTGCTCCTGAGATGGGGGCGGCTGGGCCTTGGCCTGCTCCGCCGCCTGGCGGCGCGCCTTGCCCTTCTGATAGAGGCCGGCCACGTCCTTGAGCGCGGCGCGGATGCGGCGCAGGCGGTCCTCGTCGGAGGGATGGGTGGAGAGCCACGGCGGCGGCGATCCGCGCACCATCTGCGCCATCTTCTGCCACAGCGTGATGCCGGCCTCCGGGTCATAGCCGGCGCGGGCGGCGATCTCCATGCCGATGAGGTCGGCGTCGCGCTCGTCGTCGCGGTTGAACTTCAGGGCAAGCAGCCCGCCCCCCTGGCGCGCCAGCTCGCCCACGTTGCCGCCGATGACGAGGCCGACCGCCAGCGCGCCGACGTTGGTGAGGGTGACCTTGGCGGCGCGCGCCCTGGCGTGCTCGCGCAGCGCATGTGCCATCTCGTGGCCGAGCACCATCGCCAGCTCGTCGTCAGTGATCTTGAGAGCGTCGACGATGCCCGTGAACACCGCGATTTTGCCGCCGGGCATGCACAGGGCGTTGATGGCCGGCGTCCTGACCACCGCCACCTCCCAGCGCCACTCCTTGGCGCGCGGGTTCCATTTGCGGGTGTGGGGCAGCAGGTCCTGGGCGATGCGCTGCACGCGCTTGACCAGGGGATCGTCGTCGCCCAAGAGCGTATTGCCTCTCTTGGCCTGAGCGCGCAGCTGCGCGTACTGTTGCAGCGCCGCCCTCTCGATCCTCGCCGCCGGCACCAGATTGCGCATCAGCGAGGGACGCCGGACGGTCACTCCGCCCTCGTCATCGGTGGTCGACTGCGCCATCACCGGCACGCTGGCAGCGAGCGCCACGGCCGCCGCCAAGGCAATGATCCAACGATGCATGCCTTCCTCCTCCCTTCGCACCGGCCGCGGCGCCGGGCCGCACGGGTTGCCGGGGCGGCTGCCGACCATTAGCCTCTGCCGGCGTCGATTGTCGAGGCGACCGACCCGCATCATGAGCAGCCAGGCCCAACCGCGCGTCGAGATAGTGCCGCGCATCGCCGACGTCGCCGCCGCGGCGTGGGACGCCTGCGCCAATCCCGATCCGGCCACCTTCAATCCATTCATCGCCCATGGCTTTCTCAAGGCGCTGGAGGAGGCCGGTACGGTCGGCGGCCGCTCGGGCTGGACCCCGCGCCACCTGGTCCTCAAGGACGGGAAGGGAGAGGTGGTGGGCTGCGCGCCCTGCTATCTCAAGTCCCACAGCCAGGGCGAGTACGTGTTCGACCACTCCTGGGCCGACGCCTATCACCGGGCCGGGGGCCGCTACTATCCCAAGTTGCAGATCGCGGTGCCGTTCACGCCGGTGCCGGGCCGGCGGCTGCTGGTGCGCGCGGGCGCGGGGGAGCACGCCCGGGAGGCGGCGCTGGCCGCCGCCGCCGCGGCGCTCGTCGACCGCGGCGAGCTGTCAGGGGTGCACATCACCTTCCTCAGCGAGGGCGAGTGGCGCCGGCTCGGCGAGCACGGCTTCCTGCAACGCACGCACCAGCAGTTCCACTGGTCCAACGCCGGCTATGCCAGCTTCGACGACTTTCTCGCCACCCTGTCCTCGCGCAAGCGCAAGGGCGTGCGCAAGGAGCGGGCCGAGGCGCTGGCCGCCGGCCTCTCCATCGAATGGGTGCAGGGGCGCGACATCACCGAGGCGCACTGGGACGCCTTCTTCGCGTTCTACATGGACACGGGCTCGCGCAAGTGGGGCCGGCCCTACCTCAACCGCAAGGCGTTCTCGCTGCTGGGCGAGGCCATGAGCGAGCGCTGCCTCCTCACGCTCGCCCGCAGGGGCCAGCGCTACGTGGCGGGGGCGCTGCACATGATCGGCGGGGACTGCCTCTACGGCCGCTACTGGGGGGCCGTGGAGCATCACCCCTGCCTGCACTTCGAGCTGTGCTACTACCAGGCGATCGAGTACGCCATCAGCCACCGGATCGCGCGCGTGGAGGCCGGCGCCCAGGGCGAGCACAAGCTGGCGCGCGGCTATCTGCCCGTCACTACCTACTCCGTGCACTACCTCGCCGACCCGGCGCTGCGCCGGGCAGTTGGCGACTTCCTGGTGCGCGAGCGCGCCTACGTGGAGGAGGCCTGCGAGCACCTGGCCGAGCTCGCGCCCTATCGCAAGGTCCCCGATCAGGTCTGACGGGCGGCGGCGTAGGCGATGAAGCCGCCGAGGCTGGTCGTCAGCTGCTTCAGGCTGATGAAGTTGGTGATCCAGCCGGCGATGAGGGCCGCCAGCACGGCCGTGGCGATGAGGGTATCGCTCCGCTTGGGCCGCAGCGAGCCGAGGACGCCGAGCGGTGGTCTCGGTTTCGGCAGGACGCCGGCACGCTCCTCGACGGCCGACACGACACGACGCTCCCTTTCGCGATGTTTGGTGCAATGCTTACACGTGCAGATTGTCGCCGGCTTAACGCAGCGCGCGACTTGACGATGAGGTTAGGGGGCAATTAACACGGGGGCTGGGCACGGGAGGCGGCCATGGCCTACGACCACAGCAACGTGTTCGCGAAGATTCTGCGCGGCGAGCTGCCGGCGCAGAAGGTCTACGAGGATGCCGAGACCTTGGCCTTCATGGACATCATGCCGCGCTGCGAGGGGCACACGCTGGTGATCCCCAAGGCGCCGGTGCGCAACATCCTGGACGCCACGCCGGCGCAGCTCGCCGCCTGCATGCGCACGGTGCAGAAGGTTGCCGCCGCGGTCATCAAGGCATTCGGCGCGTCGGGCGTCACCCTCCACCAGTTCAACGAGCCGGCCGGCGGACAGGTCGTGTTCCACCTGCACTTCCACGTGCTGCCGCGCCACGAGGGGGTGGCGCTGGCGCCGCCGGCGAGCAAGATGGAGAAGCCCGAGGTGCTCGCCGCCAACGCCGACAGGATCAGGAAGGCGCTCGCCGGCTAGTCCAGCGGCACGTTTCGCCGGGGCGCGCGGGTGGCCCGCGACGCGCCCCATGGAGGCGGCCATGCCGACCGTGCTCGATGCCGTCAATGCTGCGCGCATCGCACTCTGCGAGAGGCTCGTCCGCCCGCACGTGCGGCGCACGCCGACAATCGACGTCGACGGCGCCGACCTCAGGCTGGCGCCCGGCCGGCTCACCCTCAAGCTCGAGCTCCTACAGCATGCGGGCTCCTTCAAGGCGCGCGGCGCCTTCGCCAACCTGCTGACGCGGCAGGTGCCGCAGGCCGGCGTGGTGGCGGCATCCGGCGGCAACCACGGCGCCGCCGTGGCCTACGCCGCCGGCAAGCTCGGCGTCGCCGCCACCATCTTCGTGCCGCGCGTGTCATCGCCCGCCAAGATGCAGCGCATCCGCGAATGCGGCGCCCACCTGGTGATTGAGGGCGAGCGCTACGCCGACGCGCTGGCGGCGAGCCGGGCATGGGCGGAGCGCACCGGCGCCCTCGAGGTCCACGCCTTCGACCAGGACGAGACCATGCTGGGTCAGGGCACCATCGGGCTCGAGCTCTCCGAGCAGGCCCCCGACATCGACACGCTGCTCGTCGCCGTGGGCGGCGGCGGCCTCATTGCCGGCATCGCCGCCTGGTATGCGGGGCGCATCCGGGTGGTGGGTGTGGAGCCCGCGGCGGCGCCGACGCTCACCCGCGCGCTGGAGGCCGGGCGGCCGGTCGATGCGGAGGCGGGCGGGCTTGCCGCCGACTCGCTGGCCCCACGCCGCGTCGGGGAGCGCGTGTTTCCCATCGCCAGGGCCTTTGTCGCCGGCACGGTGCTGGTCGCCGACGAGGCGATCCGGCAGGCGCAGGAGGCCCTCTGGCGCGGCCTGCGCGTCGTGGCCGAGCCCGGCGGCGCGGCCGCGCTCTCGGCGCTGCTGGCGGGCGCCTACGTGCCGCGGCCCGGCGAGCGGGTAGCGGCCCTCGTCTCGGGCGGCAACACCACGGCCGTCGATTTCACGCGCTGAGGCGCCCATGGCCACCGTCCTCGTCATCGGCGCAAGCCGCGGCATCGGCCTCGAGACGGTCAAGGCCGCCCTGGCGGCGGGTCATGGCGTGCGCGCCTTCGCGCGCGGGGCGGCCGCGATCGGCATCGACGATGCCCGGCTCGAGAAGGCCGCCGGCGACGCCCTCGAGGCGGCCAGCGTGCGCGGCGCTCTGGCCGGGGCCGATGCCGTGATCCAGGCGCTCGGAGCGGCGCGCACGCTGCAGTCGATCGTCTCCGGCACCAGACTGTTCTCGCAGGCCACCCGCATCCTGGTCGATGCCATGCGCGCTCAGGGACCGCGGCGGCTGGTGGCGGTCACCGGCCTCGGCGCCGGCGACAGCCGCGGCCACGGCGGCCTGCTCTACGATGCGCTCGTCTTCCCCCTCGTCCTGAGCCGTATCTACGAGGACAAGGACGTGCAGGAGCAGATGATCAGGGCGAGCGGGCTCGAGTGGACGATCGTGCGACCGGGCCTGCTCACCAGCGGCCCGGCCACCGGCACCGCGCGCGCGCTCACCGATCCGAGGGAGTGGCGCGCCGGCTCGGTGTCGCGGGCGGACGTGGCCCGCTTCCTGGTGCGCGAGGCATTCGAGCGGCGCTTCGTCGGGCAGACGCCGCTCGTCATCCAATGAGCCGCTGGGCGCGCGATCCGGAAGCGGCAGCCGACGAGCTGATCGGCCGCTGCCTCGATGCGCTCGACCTCTCGGGGCGGCTGCTCGTGGCCAACCAAGCCGGCAGGCTGCCCGACATGCTCGCAGCCAGGGGCTGCGACCTCACCATCTGGAACCGACGCCTGGCGGCCGGGAGGGCGGCGCAGGCCTGGCCCCCGGCGGGCCCCTTCGCGACCGCGCTCCTGCGCCTGCCCAAGGCCAAGGAGGAGCAGGCGATGGCGGCACACGCCTGCCTGGCTGCGCTCGCTCCCGCCGGCCGGCTCGTGCTGTGGGGCGGCAACGAGGAGGGCATCCGGTCGGCCGCCGACATGCTCGCCGCGATCGCGGACGGGGTGGCGACGCTCGCGACGCGCGGGCACGGGCGGGTGCTCGCGGCGACCCCGCCCGCCGACGCGACGCGCCTGCGCGCCTCCCTGAAAGCCTGGCGCAGCGTGGCGCCGCTCGACATCGGCGGGCGCCCGCGCGCCTGGGTGTCCTATCCCGGCATCTTCGCCGCCGGCCGCCTCGACGAGGGCACGGCGCTGCTGCTCGGTGCGCTGCCGCCGCTGCGCCCGGGGATGCGGGTGCTCGACTACGGCTGCGGGTCGGGCGTCATCGGCGCCGCCGCCCGCGCCGCCGAGCCGGGGATCGCGCTCGACCTCGTCGACGACGACGCCGTGGCCCTGGAGGCGGCACGGGAGAATGTGCCGGGGGCCAGGCTGGTGCTCGGCACTCGTCTTGCCGACACGGGCCACGGTCGCTACGGCGCCATCCTCTCCAACCCGCCCCTGCATCGCGGCATCGCCGAGGACCGCGGCGCGCTCGAGCGGCTCATCGCCGAGGCGCCCGCGCACCTGGACCCCGGGGGCTGCCTCGAGCTCGTGGTGCAGCGCCGCGTGTCCGTCGAGCGTCTGCTGAGCGGAAGCTTTACAGGCGTGGCGATCGCGGCCGAGACGGCGCGCTACCGCGTCTGGCGGGCGCACTCGGCCGCACCGGCGCGCAGCACCGCCAGCGCCTCTTGAAACCGCCGGGCTCACTCTCTAACTGCACGGGTCGAGCAGCTCCCCACCGCTCCCGTTTCATTCCACCCCCGTGGTTGTCGCTTCGAAAGGAGGATGGCTATGGCGGCATCCAATTCCAGAGCAGGCCCAGCACTCGGCCAGGGCAGGACGGCAACCACCGGGCGGCCATGGCCGCCGGCCGGCATGCGGACCGCGGGCTTCCGTTAGCGCCGCGCGCTCGTTCCAGGTCGCCCAGGTCGCCCCAGGTCCGTTGCCCGTCAGCCCCGTCGAGCCCCCCAATGAAGATCGCGCAGATCGCACCCCTCATCGAGCGGGTGCCGCCCCTCCTCTATGGCGGCACCGAGCGCATCGTCTGCTATCTCACCGACGAGCTCGTGGCCCAGGGCCACGACGTCACGCTGTTCGCCAGCCGCGATTCGATCACTGCGGCCAAGCTCGTGCCCTGCTGCGAGGAGGCGCTGCGCCTCAATCCGGCAGTGCGCGACGCGATCCCCTACTACATGGTGATGCTCGACAAGGTGCGCAGCATGGCGCACCAGTTCGACATCCTGCATTTCCACATCGACCAGTTTCACTTCCCCCTGTTCAGGGAGCGCGCAGCCGGCACGCTCACGACCCTGCACGGGCGCCAGGATCTGCCGGATCTGAAGTGCCTCTACGACGCCTTTCCCGAGATGCCGCTGGTCTCCATCTCGCAGGCCCAGCGCGAGCCGGTGGCCGACGCCAACTTCGTGGCCACGGTGCCCCACGGACTCCCGCGCGACCTGCTCCCTGCGACGCTGGTGGCGCGCGGAGGATATCTCGCCTTCCTCGGCCGCATCTCGCCCGAGAAGGGCGCCGACAAGGCCATCGCCATCGCCCGCGCCGTGGGCCTGCCGCTCAAGATCGCCGCCAAGGTGGACCGCGTCGACGAGGCCTACTTCAGGAGCGAGATTGCGCCACTGCTCGACCCCCCGGCCGTGGAGTACGTGGGCGAAATCGACGAGCGCCGCAAGGCGGCCTTCCTGGGCGATGCGCGTGCGCTCCTGTTCCCCATCGACTGGCCCGAGCCGTTCGGCCTCGTCATGATCGAGGCGATGGCCTGCGGCACCCCGGTGCTGGCCTTCCGGCGCGGCTCGGTGCCGGAGGTGATCGAGGACGGGGTCACGGGCTATGCCGTGGACAGCGTCGAGGAGGCGGTGTGCCGGATCGGCAGCGTGCTGGCGCTCGACCGGGCCCGGGTGCGGCGGCGCTTCGAGCAGCGCTTCACGGCCGACCGCATGGCGCGCGACTACGTCAAAGTCTACACTCGCCTCCTGGCGGCGCAGTCCGGCCGCAGGCGCGACCGGGCGGCGCCCATCGTGGTGCCGGGGCGCGTCCCCGGGGCGGAGGAGGAGGTGGAGCGAGTGGCCGCGCTGCCCAGACGCCAGCCCGGCAAGCTCAGCAGCACACCGGCCGCCTCGTTCGAGGGCTCCCTCGAGACGTGACGGAACACAGCAGACCGGGGCCCGCAGCCATGCCCACCGCCGGCGTCGCGGACAGTGCGGAGGGGCCGAGCGCATCCGCGGCGGCGACGGCGGACGCCCCCTTCTACATACCCGCCGTCGCGCCGCCGTCGCGGCCACGGCGCACCCTCAAGCACGACGACACCTTCGCCGTCTTCGACAGCCACGGCGACATCGGCGCCGCGCCCGGCGGCCCCGACGGCCTGTTCGACCGCGACACCCGCCACCTCTCCCATCTCGAGCTGCTGGTGGAGGGCGCCCAGCCGCTGCTGCTGGGCTCCGCAGTCCGGGACGACAACCTCAACTACCACGTGGATCTGACCAACCCCGACATCTTCGCCGACGGGCGGCTGAGGCTGCGCAAGGACGCCGTGCACATCGCCCGCACCATCTATCTGAGCGACGGCTCGCTGCGCGAGCGCATCGCCGCGGTCAACTACGGCAGCGACACCATCGAGCTCACGCTGTCGCTCGCCTTCGCCAGCGACTTCGCCGACATCTTCGAGGTGCGCGGCGCGCGCCGGGCGAGGCGGGGCCGCATGTGGCGCGAGATTGTGGGCAGCGACGGCGTGCTCCTCGGCTATCGCGGCCTCGACGAGACGAGGCGGGAGACGGCGCTGTGGTTCGATCCGGCGCCGACGCGGCTGCTCGACAGCGCCGCAACCTACACGCTCGAGCTGGCGCCGGGCGCCAGATACACGCTGTTCCTCACCGCGGCGAGCCGCGGCCCCCTTCCCAAGTCGCGGCGGACGTTCCTGAACGGGCTGCTGCAGCGCCGCCGCGAGGTCAGGCGCCAGGCGCACAGCGCGGCCGCCGTCGAGACCTCCAACCGGCTCCTCAACGAGGTGCTTTGCCGGTCTGCCGCCGACCTCGACATGCTCATCACCGGCACGCCGGAGGGGCCCTACCCGTACGCGGGCATCCCCTGGTACTCGACCACCTTCGGCCGCGACGGCATCATCACCGCGCTGGAGATGCTGTGGGCGCGCCCCGCGCTGGCCGAGGGCGTGCTGCGCCGGCTCGCGCGCTACCAGGCGCAGGCGTTCGACGCGGCGGCGGACGCAAGCCCGGGCAAGATCCTGCACGAGATGCGCGCCGGCGAGATGGCGGTGCTGGGCGAGGTGCCCTTCGGGCTCTACTACGGCAGCGTCGATGCCACGCCGCTGTTCGTCGTGCTGGCCGGCGCCTATGCGCGGCGCACGGGCAACGACGGCGTCGTCCGCGAGCTGTGGCCGGCGGTGGAGCGCGCGCTGGCCTGGCTCGATGCCGCCGACGGCGACGGCGACGGCTTCGTCGAGTACGCGCGGGCCACGCCGGCGGGCCTCGTCAACCAGGGCTGGAAGGACTCCCAGGACTCCGTCTTCCACGCCGACGGGCGCCTGGCGGAGGGCCCGATCGCGCTGGTCGAGGTGCAGGCCTACGCGCATGCCGCGAGGCTGGCGGCGGCGGAGTGCGCCCGCCGGCTGGGCCTGGCCGAGCGGGCGGCCGAGCTCGAGGCGCTGGCGGAGCGCCTGCGCTGCCGCTTCGAGGACGCCTTCTGGTGCGAGGACCTCGGCAGCTACGCCCTCGCCCTCGACGGCCGCAAGCAGCCGTGCAAGGTGCTCACGAGCAACGCCGGGCACGCGCTGCTTACCGGCATCGCCTCGCCCGAGCGCGGCCGGCGGGTGGCCCGGGGGCTCCTGCGGCGGTCGTTCTACTCGGGCTGGGGCATCCGCACGGTGGCCGAAGGCCAGGCGCGCTACAACCCCATGTCCTACCACAACGGCTCCATCTGGCCGCACGACAACGCCCTCATCGCGCAGGGCCTCGCCCGCTACGGCATGAAGGGCGCGGTCGCCAAGCTGTTCGACGACCTGGTGCAGGCCGCAGGCTACATGGAGCATCGGCGCATTCCCGAGCTCTACTGCGGGTTCAGGCGCCGGCACGGCCGCGGCCCCACCCTCTATCCGACGGCGTGCGCACCGCAGGCGTGGGCCGCAGCCGCCCCGTTCTCGATGCTGGAGGCGATGCTGGGCCTGGAGTTCGACCACGCCGGGCGCCGCATCCGGCTGCACGACCCCGTGCTGCCCGCCGCCGCCGGCGGCGCCCTCCTCGTCCGCAACCTTTCCCTGGGCACGGCGCGCGTCGACTTTGCGCTGCATAGGGGCGCCAGCGGGGTTTCGCTTCAGGTGCTGCGCTCCGTGGGCGACATCGAGGTGTCGCTCGTCGCCCGCTCGGCCACTGCGGCGTCCCCGCGCGGCTGAGCGCCGCTTCCGCCGGCTCCGGCCGTCGTGGTCACCGCATGGCCTGCGCCGCCAGCGCGAGCAGCAGGGCGCCGCCGAGAACGCCGGCGGCAAGGCTGCGGCGGAAGAGGACGTAGAGCGCAAGCCCGCCGGCGAAGGCCGCAAGCCGCGTGCCGAGGGGGACGGCGGCGAGCGCTCCCGCCGGAAAGGCGATCATGCGCGTGACCATGCCGGCCACGAGCGCGGTCGCCACCGCCCGCACCCACTGGAAGGGCTCGCCGCCCACGTCGAGGCGGCTGCCGACCGCCACGCCGATCCAGCGCCACACCTGGGTGGCGAGCGTGCCGGCGAGGAGCAGCGCAAGGTAGCCGCCGAAGCCGTCCTCGGAGAGCGTCATGGCCCGCGCCGCGCCGCCCGGCCGAGGAGGAAGGCGAGGCTGCCGCCGACGAGGCCGGTGGCGAGAAGGTCGAAGCCGGGCGCGGCCAGATGGAGGGCGGGGCTCAGCAGGCAGCCGAGCGCGATGGCGAGCGCATCCATGCGCGTGCGGGAGGTGGCGACCAGCGAGAGCAGAAAGTAGAGCGGGGTGGTGAAGAGCAGCGCCGCCGTGACCGGCGGCGGCACGCGCCAGGACAGCGCGTAGCCGGCGAGCGCGCCCGCGAGCATGGTCGCCACGAGGGAGAGGCCGAGCCCCAGGTGGTAGGGCAGACGCACGGGCGGCGCCAGCGAGCCGACGCGGCGGTTGAGCTCGATCCAGGTGGTGATGGCGACGAAGTGGGCCGCCACCGTCTCGGCGAGCGGCCGCCGCCGGCCGCTGCGCAGCAGGGGAACGAGCGTGACCGTCATGGGCAGCAGGCGCATGGCGGCGAGGGTGACGGCGAGGGCGGCGGCGGCCAGCGTCTCGTTGCGCGCGAGCTGGTCGACGAGCACGACCTGGTTGGGCAGCGCGAACATGGTGAGGCACAGGAAGGCGACGTGGCCAGGCGTCAGGCCGCCGTCGCGGGCAAGCGCGCCGAAACCGAGGGCGGTGGCGAACAGCACCGCGGCAGGGACGGACAGGAAGCCGCGCAGACCCAGCGCGAACGCCGCCCGCGGAGTCGATGCTGGCGGCGTCGCCATCGGCGCTGCCTTCGCGTCGGAGCGCCGGCTACTCGTCCTTGCGGCGGGGGACGCTCGGAACCGCGCCGCCGGGCTTGGGCCGATCCTTCTTGTCGCGCGGGCCGGGCAGGGCCTTGCGCGAGGCGGCCTCGACCAGCGCGGGGCCCTCCTCCTCGCCCTCCTCGCCGTCGTCCTCCTCGTCGCCTTCCTTGGCGGCCTTGGGGCGCTGGGCGGGGTCGGCGGGAATGTACTCGAAGGCGAGCTTGCGCTCGGCCCCCTCGCCGGCGACGAGCACGCGCACGGTGCCGCCGTTCTGCAGCTTGCCGAACAGCAGCTCGTCGGCGAGCGGCTTCTTGATGTGCTCCTGGATCACGCGCGCGAGCGGCCGGGCGCCGAACTTCTCGTCGTAGCCGGTCTCAGCCAGCCACTTGGCGGCCTCCTCCGACAGCTCGATGGTGACGCCGCGGTCGGCGAGCTGGGCCTCGAGCTGGAAGACGAACTTCTCCACCACCTTCATGATGATCTCGGGCGGCAGGCCCGCGAAGGCGATGGTGGCGTCGAGCCGGTTGCGGAACTCCGGCGTGAACATGCGGTTGATGGCTTCCGTGTCGTCGCCCTCGCGCCGGGTGCGATTGAAGCCCATGGGCGCGCGCGCGAGGTCGGAAGCCCCCGCGTTGGTGGTCATGATCAGGATGACGTTGCGGAAGTCCACCTGCTTGCCGTTGTGGTCGGTGAGCTTGCCGTGGTCCATCACCTGCAGGAGGATGTTGAAGAGATCGGGATGGGCCTTCTCGATCTCATCGAGCAGCAGCACGCAGTGGGGGTGCTGGTCGACCCCGTCGGTGAGGAGCCCGCCCTGGTCGAAGCCGACGTAGCCGGGCGGCGCGCCGATGAGGCGGGAGACGGTGTGCTTCTCCATGTACTCGGACATGTCGAAGCGCAGCAGCTCCACGCCCATCAGGGCCGCGAGCTGCTTGGCCACCTCGGTCTTGCCGACGCCGGTGGGCCCCGAGAACAGGTAGCAGCCGATGGGCTTCTCGGGCTCGCGCAGGCCGGCGCGCGAGAGCTTGATGGAGGCCGCCAGCGCCTCGATCGCCTTGTCCTGGCCGAACACCAGGCGCTTGAGGTCCTTATCGATGTTGGCCAGCACCTCCGCATCCGACTTGGAGATGGTCTTGGGCGGGATGCGCGCCATGGTGGCGACGGTGGCCTCCACCTCCTTGACCGTGATCTTCTTCTTGCGCTTGCCCTCCGGCAACAGCATCTGGGAGGCGCCGGTCTCGTCGATGACGTCGATGGCCTTGTCGGGCAGCTTGCGGTCGTGGATGTACTTGGCCGAGAGCTCGACGGCCGCCTTCACGGCGTCGCTGGTGTACTTGAGCTTGTGGTACTCCTCGAAGTAGGGCTTGAGGCCCTTGAGGATCTCGATGGAGTCCTCGACCGTGGGCTCCTTGATGTCGATCTTCTGGAAGCGGCGCACCAGCGCGCGGTCCTTCTCGAAGTGCTGGCGGTACTCCTTGTAGGTGGTGGAGCCGATGCAGCGCACCGTGCCCGACTGCAGGGCCGGCTTGAGCAGGTTGGAGGCGTCCATGGCCCCGCCCGAGGTGGCGCCCGCCCCGATCACGGTGTGGATCTCGTCGATGAACAGGATGGCGCCCGGATAATTCTCGATCTCCTTCATCACCGCCTTGAGCCGCTCCTCGAAGTCGCCGCGGTAGCGGGTGCCGGCGAGCAGCGTGCCCATGTCGAGCGCGAAGATGGTGGAGTCCTTGAGCACCTCCGGCACCTCGCCCAGCACGATCTTGCGCGCGAGGCCCTCGGCGATGGCGGTCTTGCCGACGCCGGGGTCGCCCACGAACAGGGGATTGTTCTTCTGGCGCCGGCACAGCACCTGGATGGTGCGCAGCACCTCCGCCTCGCGGCCGATCAGCGGATCGATGCGGCCGTTCTTGGCCTTCTTGTTGAGGTTGATGCAGTAGGTGTTGAGCGCGTCCTGCGGCTGCTTCTTGTCCTCGCCCTTGTCGGCGCTGGTGTCCTCGTCGACGCCGCGCACGTGGCGGGGCTCGGACATGCCGGGCCGCTTGGCGATGCCGTGGGAGATGTACTGGACGGCATCGAAGCGCGTCATCTCCTGCTCCTGCAGGAAGAAGGCGGCGTGGCTCTCGCGCTCGGCGAAAATGGCGACCAGCACGTTGGCGCCCGTCACCTCCTCGCGGCCGGAGGACTGCACGTGCACCACGGCGCGGTGGATCACGCGCTGGAAGCCGGTGGTGGGCTGGGCCTCGCTCGAGCCCTTGACGAACAGGGCGGAGAGCTCGTTGTCGAGGTAGCCGATGATGCGGGCGCGCAGCTCCTCGATGTTGACGGAGCAGGCCTTCATGACCGCCGACGCGTCGCGGTCGTCGATCAGGGACAGCAGCAGATGCTCGAGCGTGGCATACTCGTGATGCCGCTCGTTGGCGTATTCGAGGGCGCGGTGCAGCGCGGCCTCAAGGCTTTGCGAGAATGCGGGCACTGGCGTTCGTCACTCCTTTTCCATCGTGCACTGCAGAGGATGCTGGTGCTGGCGTGAAAAGTCCATCACCTGCGCCACCTTGGTCTCCGCCACCTCGTAGGTGTAGACGCCGCAGATGCCCACGCCCTTGCGGTGTACGTGCAGCATGATGCGGGTCGCCTCCTCGCGGCCCTTGTTGAAGAAGCGCTCCAGCACGTGCACGACGAACTCCATCGGCGTGTAGTCGTCGTTGAGCAGCAGCACCTTGTAGAGGCTGGGCTTCTTGGTCTTGGGCCGCGTCTTGGTGATGAGGCCCGTCTTGCCCTCCTCGTCACCCTTGGAGCCGTTCTTGCCGGCCATCTCGCTTCATTCCCTGTGGTCGCCACTTCGCTGTCCCGCAAGATTTACGCCGGATGCCGTCCCGGGCAAGGCGGCCCCGCGCAAATCACCTCGCATTCTAGCGACAGCGCGGGGTGGACCGCAAACGATCGCGCACGAGCGGCCTCGCGGCGCGCGGGAAGAGTATCAAAGCTGCAAATGCGACGAAATGAGGCCCGCGCGCAGGGGTGCGCGCGGGCCTGGCTCGTGGCGCGGCCGGGGCGGCCGACGGCGCTGCCGCCGGCCGGAACCCTGAGGCTTCAGCGCGAGTTGAAGACCTTCTCGACCGGCTTGTAGGCCTCCTTGGCGAGCTCGGCATACATGCCGCCGATCTTGGACATCTGGTGCATGTAGCCGTCGTAGGCGCGCTTGGCGAAGCCGGTCTGGATCTCGATCGCCTGCTCCACCGACTTGGCCGTCAGCAGCTTCTCGAAGGTGGCGGTGCTCTCCTCGAAGGAGCGCTTGGTGTAGTCGGTGAGCTCGGCGGCAATCGCCTGCCAGCCCTTGTTCCACTCGCCGAACGCCTTGACGGCAGCATCGACGTTGCTCTGGCTGAGCTTCTGCAGATCCTCGAAGTTCTTGATCATGGTGCGGGGTCCTGTGCTTCTTGCGGGCGTACCTGGGGGAGGGTGCGCATACCTGGTCGACTGCGCTTGCAGGGCGGAATATATGCACTGCACAAAAAGTGTCAAGCTTTCATGTTGCATTGCAATATGCGTCACTTTGGTAGGCATGGGCTGCCACCCGTTTGGGCGCTCGGCACGCGACGCTTGCGCCTGCCCGCGGCTTAACCGGCCTCTCACCAGACCCTGCTAGCCTCCACTCTCCTACAGAACGGGCCGGCCGAACCGGCCTGGCGCCTCAAAGGCGCCCCAAAGCGATGGTGCCCATGGGCCCGGCGCCTCGCAGGGGCGAGAGGCGCGGCGGCGTTGGGCACGAGAGGGAATGGGCGCTACGAATCAATGGCCTAGGCCATGGCGCGAGCACCGTCGGCCGGGTCTTGCCGGGGTGCTGGCGGCGGCGCTTGCCGTGCTGCCGGCAGGACCGGCGCCGGCCTCCGAGAAGAGCGCCGTGCTCATCGTTGACGCCAACTCCGGCAGGGTGCTGCACGAAAGCTCGGCGGATGCTCCCCGCCATCCCGCCTCCCTGGCCAAGATGATGACGCTCTATCTCGTGTTCGAGCGCATCGAGCAGGGCCGGCTCGGCTACGACACCCGGATCAGGATATCCGCCAACGCCGCCGCCCAGGCCCCCTCCAAGCTCGACCTCGACGAGGGAGAGGAGATCGCACTGGGCGATGCCGTCAAGGCCCTGATCACCAAGAGCGCCAACGACATTGCCGTGGCCGTCGCCGAGCACATCGCCGGCAGCGAGGAGAGGTTCGCCCGGCTCATGACGCAGAAGGCGCGCCAGCTCGGCATGGCAGCCACCGTGTTCAAGAATGCCTCGGGCCTGCCCGATGACGAGCAGGTGACGACGGCGCGCGACATGGTGACCCTCGCCCTGCGCCTCTACGACGACTTCCCCAGGCACTACCCGCTCTTTGCCACGCGCACCTTCACCTACAAGGGCGAGAGCTTCCGCAACCACAACAAGCTGCTGTTCAACTATCCGGGCGTCGACGGCCTCAAGACCGGCTACACGCGCGCCTCGGGCTTCAACCTGGTGGCGTCGGTGCACCGCGGCGGCAAGCACGTGGTCGGCGCCCTGTTCGGCGGCGCCAGCGCCTCGACCCGCGACGCGGCCATGCGCACCTTTCTCGGCATGGGCGTGGTGAAGGCCTCGAGCGAGAGGACGCGGCAGCCCTCGACCCCGCTCGTCGCCCGCGCCCGGCCCGGCCCGGACACGAAGGTCGTGGCCGCCGTCGGCGCGGTGCCCACGCCAGAGCGCGTGCCGCGGCCGGCCGCTCGTCCGGCCCAGCAAGCCGCCAGGCCGGCCCCGGCGGCGGCACCGGCCGGCGCCGCCGAGCCTCCGCCCGCCGAGGCCGCCGCGCCCGCCCCACTCCCCGCGATCGAGGTGGCCCGCGTGCGCCGGGTGCCCCTCGGAGCGCCGCCGGGAGCGCAGGCCGCCGACGAGCCGGCCGCCGGCGCCGGACGCCCCGCGGCGCCGCGCCTCGATCCACCCCTCCATCAGCCGCAGGGCCAGCAGACGCACATGCCGGCATGGGCGACGGCCTCGGCGGGGGAGCCGCCGCTCCACCTGTCGGCCGCACCCTCCGACCGGCCCGCGCTCTTCGCCGACCCCGGCATCGCACGCGGCGCGGCGCCCTCGACGCTGGACGCGCAGGCCGCCAATCTCGCCCGCGGCGAGCCGGCGGTGAGCGCGCCCGCCCTGCCACCGCCCCCTCCCGTCCGAGCCCACGCTGCGCCTCCCGCATCGAGGCGCGCGGCCGCGCCCGCGGCGGCCGGAGCGCCGGGCGGCTTCCACATCCAGATCGGCGCCTTCCAGAGCCAGGCCGAGGCCGAGCGCAAGCTCGCCGCCGCGCGCGAGCGCCTGCCCGGCCGGCTCGCCGACCGGCCCGCCGTGACGAGCCAGGTCAAGCAGGCCGGCAAGACCTTCTTTCGCGCCCGCTACGGGGGGTTCGAGGCGCAGGCCGCCGCCGAGGTCTGCGGCGAGCTCAAGCGGCTCAAGATCGACTGCCTGGTGGTGAAGGCGGAGTAGCGGCCGGCGCGGGCGCTGGGCGCCCCCGGCCGGCGCCCGCTCCCCCTCAACCCGGCACGCGGCCCTTGATGGCGTTGGCGCGGGCCCGGCAGGTGAGGGGGCCGCCGCGGGGCGACAGGCGCTCGCGCACCAGGGCCTCGAGCTTCGCCACGTCGGCGGGCGCCATCTCCGCCAGCGCCGGGCGGATGGAGGCTGCGAGCAGGCTCAGGCTCCAGAACTCCTCGAAGTCGGCGAAGGTCCTCGCCACCTCGATCTGCCGCGTCTCGAGGGCCTGCAGGCCGGCGCCGCGCCACAGCTCCTGCAGCGCCTCCATGCGCGAGGCCTCAACGCGCGGCGGGGCGGGCGGAGCGAGGCCCATGGCGCGCATCCCGGCCCGCACCGGCTCCAGCGGAAAGCCGCCGCCCAGGAAGTCCCAGGCATAGGTGGCCACCAGGCCGCCGGGAGCCGTCACGCGCGCCATCTCGGCCACCGCCTTGGCCGGCTCGGGAACGAAGAAGATGACGAGCGCCATGACCGCCGCATCGAAGCTGGCGTCCGGGAAGGGGAGCGCCATGGCATCGGCCCGGGTGAACCGCGCCAGCCGCGCCGCCGGCCGTGCGCGTGCGAAGGCGAGCTGCGCCTCGGAGAGATCGACACCCTCCACCGCCGCCGGCGCGCAGCGCTCGACGATGAGCTCGGTGAGGGCGCCGCTGCCGCAGCCCACATCGGCCCAGCGCAGGCCGCGACCCGGCTCGAGCCACTCCAGGAAGGTCTCGCCGACGAGCCGGCTCCATCGCCCCATGTACCGCTCGTAGGCGGCACCGTCCTCGTAGCTCATCTGCGGCTCGGCCATCGGCGCTCTCCTTCGTTTGCGGCGCCAGGCTAGCACGGGCGGCGGGGCGTCGTTTTGCCCTTGGCAAGCGGCCCTTGGACCCGCTACGCGTTGAGGGACAATCCGCCGCCCGTGATCAACCAGCCCAGCCGGGGAAGTGCCATGCGCGTCTACTACGATCGTGATGCCGATCTCAATCTCATCAAGGGCAAGAAGGTGGCCATCGTCGGCTACGGCAGCCAGGGGCACGCGCACGCGCTCAACCTGCGCGAGTCGGGCGTCAAGAACGTGGCGGTGGCGCTGCGCAAGACCTCGGCCGGCATCAAGAAGGCGGAGAAGGAGAAGCTCAAGGTGATGGAGGTGGCGGAGGCTGCCAAGTGGGCGGACGTGGTCATGATGCTCACCCCCGACGAGCTGCAGGCCGACATCTACCGGGACCAGCTGCGCGACAACATGAAGGACGGGGCGGCGCTGATGTTCGCCCACGGCCTCAACGTGCACTTCAACCTGATCGAGCCCCGGGCCGACCTCGACGTGGGCATGGTGGCGCCCAAGGGCCCCGGCCACACGGTGCGCTCCGAGTACGTGCGCGGCGGCGGCGTGCCCTGCCTGCTCGCCGTGCACCAGGACAAGAGCGGCAACGCCCACGACCTCTTCCTGTCCTACGCCGCGGCCATCGGCGGCGGCCGCGCCGGCATCATCGAGACCACCTTCAAGGAGGAGTGCGAGACCGACCTGTTCGGCGAGCAGACGGTGCTGTGCGGGGGGCTGGTGGAGCTGATCCGGGCGGGCTTCGAGACGCTGGTGGAGGCGGGCTACGCGCCGGAGATGGCCTACTTCGAGTGCCTGCACGAGGTGAAGCTGATCGTCGACCTCATCTACGAGGGCGGGATCGCCAACATGAACTACTCGATCTCCAACACCGCCGAGTACGGCGAGTACGTGTCGGGGCCGAGGCTCATCAACGAGCAGACGCGCGCGGAGATGAAGCGCATCCTCAAGGACATCCAGTCGGGCGCCTTCACCTCGGACTGGATCCGCGAGTGCAAGGCGGGCCAGCCGCGCTTCAAGGCCACGCGCCGCCTCAACGATGCCCACCAGATCGAGGAGGTGGGCGCCAAGCTCCGCGCCATGATGCCGTGGATCAAGGAGAAGGCGCTGGTCGACCGGAGCAAGAACTAGGGCGTGTGCTTGCGGGCGCGCGGGGATGCCGGCTCGCGCGGGGCGGCGCCGGCGACGAGGTCGGCGTACTGCGGGTTGCGGGCGATGAAGGCGCGCACGAAGGAGCACTGGGGGTCGACCTTGAGGCCGCGGCGGCGCGCCTCCTCCAGCACCGCGCGCACGAGCGCGGCGCCCACGCTGCGCCCGCGCAGGCGGACGGGCACCTCGGTGTGGAAGACCTCGAGCACGCCGGGCGCGAGGCGGTAGCGGGCAAAGGCCACGCCCGCCTCGGTGTCGAGCTCGAAGCGCCCGCGGGCGGGCTCGTCGCGTAGCTGCGCCGGCATGCTCTCCTCCGGGCAAGGGCCCCGATGGGGGCGCGATGCTGGACCATGGGGCCGCGCCGCATCCCAGGCAAGCGCCGCCCTTGTCGCGGCGGGCGGCGCCCGCTATGGGCTCGGCAGCCTGGCAGGGACAACGCATGAGAGCAGGGGAGGTGCCCGGTGCAGCTCATCGGCCAATACGACAGCCCCTTCGTGCGGCGGGTGGCGGTCTCGCTGCATCTCCTGGGCCTGCCGTTCGCGCGCCGGCCGCTGTCGGTGTTCGGCGATGCGGACGAGATGGCCGGCCTCAACCCGCTGGTGCGGGTGCCGGCGCTGGTGCTCGACGACGGCGAGGTGCTGATCGACTCCGCCGCCATCCTCGACCACCTCGACGAGACGGCGGGGCCCGAGCGCGCGCTGCTGCCCCCGCAGGGCGCCGACCGCCGGCGCGCGCTGCGGATCATCGCGCTCGCCACCGGCGCCATCGACAAGGCCGGGGCCATCGTCTACGAGCGCCACCTGCGCCCGCCGGAGAAGCGGCACGAGCCCTGGGTCGAGCGCTGCCGCTCCCAGCTCGGCCGGGCGCTCGAGGCGCTCGACGGCCTCGCGCCCTCGCCCTGGCTGCTGGGCACGCGCATCAGCCAAGCCGATGTGACGGTCGGCGCCATGCTGGGCTATGTGCGGCTGCGCCTGCCGGAGGCGCTGCCCCCCGGGCGCCATCCGACCCTCGAGCGCCTGGAAGCGGCATGCGAGGCGCTGCCCGCCTTCGTCGCCGCCCGACCCGGCGCCGGCGAAACCATGCCGGCGGGCCTGCCGGGCAGCTCCTGAGCGGGCGGCGGCGCCCGCCCCTCCCGCAAGGCCCCGCCCCGGGGCCTGGGACCCCAGGGCAGCGCGAGAGCCCTTATCCTACCCATTCGCACGTTCGCTTGTTATTTTGCCATTTTTGCATATTGTGCTGCGCCGGGGAGCCGGGAGGCGGGGTGCAGGGTCATGGTGGGAACGTGGAGCCTCAGGCGCGCGCGGGAGCCCCAGGACCGCTCGGCGGCGGCCGGCGGAGGGGAGGCTGCGGCGGAGCTGGAGCCGGCCCCCTCGCCCTGTTCCGTCCGGCGCGAGACGGTCATGGCGCAGGGCCACGAGCGGCCGCCCCCCTCGCCGCGGCGCCGGCGCTCGCCTGGCACGTCGGCATCTGGCCGCGCCAGGCGCTGCGCGGGCGGCCGGAGGCGCGGGCCGGCCCCCGCGATACGGCGGGAAGGAAGCACCGCGCCGCCAAGATGCCCTCGCCCGCGGCTGGCTCCTGTGGGCGGCGCAGGCGGCCCGGCTGCAGGTGGCGCGACGGCTGGCGCTGCCCGTCCTGTCGCTGATCGAGGGCATCAAGGAGCTGTGTCGGTGAACCGGGAGGCAGCATGGCAGTGACAGCCCCCAGCACGGCGGCGCAGGACGGCGCCAGGATCGAGGACGCGCGCAAGCCGGCTCCGGCCGCGCCCCAGGACCAGCCCGCCGGCCGCCATCGGCGCGCGCCCCTGCGCGAGGGCGAGGTGCGCGTGTTCCAGCACTCCAACCTGCTCTACTGGTGGGTGGTGTGGGTCTACGGCTTCGTGTGCGCCGCCATCACCTACCTCGGCGGCATCGGCATCAGGGAGCTGGCCGCTTCCGAGGAGAAGGCCATCCTCTTCCACCGGTCGCCGTGGCTCGGCATCTCCTTCATCGCCCTCATCCTGTTCGTGGTGGTGTTCACCAACGTGCGCGCGCGCGGCATCTACTCGTTCGTGCTGCTGCTGGTGGCGGGCGGGCTGGTATGGGGCGCCTCGCGCATACCGGGCATCGGCACGGTGCTCGACTGGGCCGCACTGCTGCGCATCCACCTCAACCTCGCCTTCTATCTCACCTTCTCCACCGCCCTGATGCTCATCTGGTTCTTCGTCATCGTGCTGGTCGACCGCTTCACCTGGTGGCGGTTCTCGCCGGGCCAGGTGATCGAGGAGCACCGCATCGGCCAGGCGACGGGGCACGCCGTCAACACCGAGGGCATGATCATCCGCCGCCTGCCCGACGACCTCTTCCGCCACCGCCTGCTGGGCTTCGGCACGGGCGACTTCGTGGTGCATCCCGCGCAGGGCGAGAGCTTCGAGATCCACAACGTGCCGGGCGCCAACCGCATCCAGCGCACGCTCGAGCGCATGATCGCCACCAGGGCGGTATCGGGCATGTGATGACCAACAGATGAATGCCGACCGCCATTCTGTGCCGCGTTCTTAAGCCTGCCTTTACGTCCAGCGCTTAAGCCGAGGTGCGGACGGAGCTTCGGTGGACGGCAGCCGGCGGAGCTCCGGCTCAGAGATCACATAGAGCCGTCGCCAGCGCATGACCGCACGCTCGCTCGACCATTGCAGCGAAGACCGGCAGAGGGCGGACAGCCGCGACGTGCGCTGCGACGCGGGCGCGACGGCGGCCGCCGAGGTCGCGGCGGGAACGGCTTTCGTGGTCGACGACGAGCCGGGCATCTGCAACGTCGTGTCGCTGCACCTCACCCAGCTCGGCTTCGAGGTGGCCAGCTTTCACAGCGCCGGCGAGGCCCTGGCGGCGCTGGAGCGGCGCCACCCCGACATCATCTTCCTCGACATCGCCCTCAAGGGCTCGGACGCGGTGGAGGTGCTGCGCGCGCTGGGCGAGCAGCGCTACAGCGGCGTCGTGCAGCTCATGAGCGGCAGCGACGCCGGGCTGCTCGAGGACGTGCGCCGGGTCGGCGCCCGCCACGGGCTCAGCATGCGCCCGCCGCTGCACAAGCCGTTCCGCGCCGATGCCATCCGCCGAGCCGTGGCCGCCGACCCCCTGGACGGCCAGCGCCAGGCCACGCTGGTGATCGCGCCCAAGCTGGCGCTGAGCCTCGGGGAGGTGCTGGCCAACGGCTGGCTCGAGCTGTGGTACCAGCCCAAGATCGACCTGGACGGGCGCAGGCTGGTGGGCGCGGAGGCGCTGGCCCGCTGCCGCCACCCCCGCCACGGCGTGGTGGCGCCCGCCGCCTTCCTGCAGGACGCGGAAGGGGACCACCTCACGGCCCTGACCGAGGTCGCCGTGCGTGCCGCTCTTGCCGACTGGGCCGCGTTCGCCGCCTGCGGCGCCAATCTGCGCCTGGCGGTGAACGCCAACGTCGAGGCCCTGACGAAGCTCGACCTCGCGGCCATGGTGCGCGAGCAGCGGCCGAGGCACGAGACATGGCCCGGCCTCATCATCGAGGTGCCCGAGAGCGACGTGGTCAAGGACGTCTCGCTGCTGCACGAGATCGCCACCCAGCTGCGCATCTACAAGATCACGCTCTCCATCGACGATTTCGGCGAGGGCTTCTCCTCGTTCGCGCGCCTGCGCGAGCTGCAGTTCCGCGAGCTCAAGCTCGATCGCAGCTTCGTCCACGGCTGCAGCGGCGACGAGAAGAACCGCGCCATCTGCCGGGCCATGCTCGACCTGGCGCGCCATTTCGGCGTCTCGGCCGTGGCCGAGGGCCTGGAGGAGGAAGCGGACGTCGACGCCCTGCGGGCCATGGGCTGCCAAATGGGGCAGGGCTACTTCTTCGCCCGGCCGATGCCGAAGTCGGAGCTGCTGTCCCTGCTCGGCGCGCCCGCGCCGCCGGACCGGCAATGGTCCCAATGAGCGCGAGCGCGGGAGGCGCCGGGCCATCTTCACATCGCGCTACTCGGATGGCCGCCTCGGGGGCGGCGACCACGCCGAGGAGGGGGTGCCGCTGCGGTCCAAGCCCTGCCGGCGCCCGCGAGCTGCCGACCCCGGTGCGCGGGGCGCTCGACGGCGGCCGCTGAGGCGGCGCCTCACATGCCCTTGGGGCCGCGGGAGATGGCGGCGATGCCGGTGCGCGACACCTCGACCAGGCCGAGCTCCATCATGATCGAGACGAACTGCTCGATCTTGGAGGTGCGCCCGGTGATCTCGAACACGAAATGCTCGGTGGAGGCGTCGATGACGTTGGCGCGGAAGATCTCGGCCATGCGCAGCGCCTCGATGCGCTTGTCGCCCTTGCCGGCCACCTTGATCAGGGCGAGCTCGCGCTCGAGAGGATCGCCCGCCACCGTGAGGTCGACCACCCGGTGCACGTTGACGAGGCGCTCGAGCTGGCTCTTGATCTGGCCGATCACCATGGGCGTGCCGGTGGTGACGATGGTGAAGCGCGAAAGGTGCTTCTCGTGCTCGGTCTCCGACACGGTGAGGCTGTCGATGTTGTAGCCGCGGCCCGAGAACAGGCCGGCGATGCGGGCGAGCACGCCGGGCTCGTTGTCGACCACCACCGAGATGGTGTGCGTCTCGGGCTTCTCCTTGCGCTCCTCGAGGAAGTAGGCGGAGCCGGGCTGGGTGTTGGGCATGGGGTGGATGCCTCGAGGTTGCGCCTACGCGGCGATGTCGGGCCTGAAGAGTGATATCACGGCGTGAGACCGAGCCGCGGCTCAGCCGGTCGTCCTGACGGCCCGCTCCTCACACCAGCACCTTGCCTTCCTTGCCGATGGCCTTGTCGAGGTCCTCGTCCGTCACCTCCTCGCCCAGCAGCATCTCGTGGTGGGCCTTGCCGGAGGGGATCATGGGGAAGCAGTTGGCGAGCGCGGCCACGCGGCAGTCGACCAGCACCGGCCGGTCGGCCGGCGCCTCCAGCATGGCGGCGATGGTGCGGTCGAGGTCGGCGGGCTTGTCGCACCTGAGGCCAATGCCGCCGTAGGCCTCGGCCAGCTTGACGAAGTCGGGGAGTGCGGCGGTGTAGCTCTCCGAGATGCGATTGCCGTGCAGGAGCTGCTGCCACTGGCGCACCATGCCCATGTACTGGTTGTTGAGGATGAACACCTTGACCGGCAGGCGGAACTGCACGGCGGTGGACATCTCCTGGATGTTCATGAGGATGGAGGCGTCGCCGGCGATGTCGATGACGAGCGACCGGGGATGGGCGATCTGGGCGCCGATGGCCGCCGGGAAGCCGTAGCCCATGGTGCCGAGCCCGCCCGAGGTCAGCCAGCGGTTGGGCTCCTCGAAGCGGAAGAACTGCGCCGCCCACATCTGGTGCTGGCCGACCTCGGTGGTGATGTAGACGTCGCGGTCCTTGGTCGCCTCGTAGAGCCGCTGGATGGCCTGCTGGGGCATGATCACGTCGGCGGAGGGCTTGTAGGTGAGGCATTTGCGCGCCCGCCACTTGTCGATCTGCGCCCACCACGACTTGAGCGCGGTCTTGTCGACGGTGGCGGCCTTGGCCCGCCAGGTGCGGATCAGCTCCTCGAGCACGTAGGCGACGTCGCCCACGATCGGCACCTGCACCTTGACGTTCTTGTTGATGGAGGAGGGGTCGATGTCGATGTGGATCTTCTTGGAGCGGGGCGAGAACTGATCGACGCGGCCGGTGATGCGGTCGTCGAAGCGCGCGCCGATGCACACCATCACGTCGCAGTCGTGCATGGCGAGGTTGGCCTCGTAGGTGCCGTGCATGCCGAGCATGCCGAGCCACTCCTTGCCCGAGGCGGGGAAGGCGCCGAGCCCCATCAGCGTCGAGGTGATGGGGAAGCCGGTGAGGCGCACGAGCTCGCGCAGCAGCTGGCTGGCCTTGGGGCCCGAGTTGATCACCCCGCCGCCGGTGTAGAGCACCGGCTTGCGGGCGTGGCTCATGAGGTCGACGGCGGTGGCGATGGCCTTGGGATCGCCCTTGAGGCGGGGCTGGTAGGTCTTGTGGCGCACGTCCTTGGGGCCGGTGTAGGTGCCGGTGGCGAACTGCACGTCCTTGGGGATGTCGACGACCACGGGCCCGGGGCGGCCGGTGCGGGCGACGTAGAAGGCCTCGTGCAGGATGCGGGCGAGGTCGTCCACGTTCTTGACCAGCCAGTTGTGCTTGGTGCAGGGGCGCGTGATGCCGACCGTGTCGCACTCCTGGAAGGCGTCGTTGCCGATGAGATGGGTGGGCACCTGGCCGGTGATGCACACCACCGGGATGGAGTCCATGAGCGCGTCGGTGAGCCCGGTGACCGAGTTGGTGGCGCCGGGCCCGGAGGTGACGAGCACCACGCCGACCTTGCCGGTGGAGCGGGCATAGCCCTCGGCCGCGTGCACGGCGCCGCCCTCCTGGCGCACCAGCACGTGCTGGACCTTCTCCTGCTGGAAGAGCTCGTCGTAGATCGGCAGCACCGCCCCGCCGGGGTAGCCGAAGATGTGCTCGACACCCTGGTCGATCAGCGCCTTGATGACCATCTCGGCGCCCGTCATTTTCAGCGGCATGGCCAGCTCCTCGACTGCAGCCGCCGGCCGGCGGCGGCGGCAAGCTAGGGGGATCATTCTGGCCGGTCAACCCTAAGGTTCACTAAACGGCAAGTCTGCGGCCGAGAATCTTTGCACATATTGCGTATCAAGCCGGCTCCAAGACATCATATTTCTTTTCAGCCACGTGAGCTGGCGCTTGGCGTACTGGCGCGTCTGCGCCTTGGCCCGCTCGGCGGCCTCCGCCAGCGTGAGCGCTCCGGCAAGATGGGCGGCAAGCGCGGCCACGCCCAGGGCGCGCATGACGGGCAGCTCGCCCGACAGCCCCAGCGCCAGCAGGCCCCGCACCTCCTCGAGCGCGCCCGCCGCCAGCATGGCCTCGAAGCGCCGGTCGATCGCCTCGCCCTGCGCCTTGCGCTCGGGCAGGAGGAGCAGCCGCGCCGTGTCCGCCTCGCGCAGGACCGGCGCGCCGGGCAGGCGCTGCCATTCGGCCAGCGACCGGCCCGTGCTTTCCAGCACCTCGAGCGCGCGCACGATGCGCTGCGTGTCGGTGGGCATCAGGCGCGCGGCCATGGCGGGATCGCGGCGGGCGAGGACGGCATGGAGCGCGGCAGCGCCGCGGGCCGCCGCCTGCGCCCGCCAGTAGGCGCGCACGTCGGGGTCGGCGGCCGGCACCGGCGACAGGCCCTGCAGGAGCACCGTGAAGTAGAGGCCGGTGCCGCCCACCACGATCGGCACGCGGCCGGCGGCGCGCGCCTCACCGATGGCGCGGGCGGCGTCGGCGGCGTAGCGTCCGGCCGAGTAGGCCTCGGCGGCGGCGACGAAGCCGTAGAGGGCGTGGGGGACGCGCGCCTCCTCCTCCGGCGTCGGCCGCGCGGTGAGAATGCGCAGCTCGCGGTAGACCTGCATGCTGTCGGCGTTGACGACGACGCCGCCGAGCTCGCGGGCGAGCCGCAGCGCCAGCGCCGACTTGCCGCTGGCGGTGGGCCCGGCGATGAGGACGGCGCGGGCGTCGGCCGGGGTGGTCATGCCGCCGGTTAACCTTCAGGCGAGAATCCTGGGCGCGAGCCCCTAAATACTTATCCCCGGCCTGCGGAGCGAGACTCAAGATGGGAGCGTCCCGCCCCACCCAAGGGGGCGCATTCTAGAGGCGTCTTTTGTGCGCGGGCGGGATGCAGAGCCGAGCCACGGGGGACGTTCCCGCGGCGACGGGGCTCCGCGCCGAGGCCAGGACAGCCTGGTGCCCAGCGAGCGTTAAACTCGGCGCCTAAGCCAGAAATCCTGCGCGGGGCGGTCAGGGACCGCCTATAAAAAATTTGCATGCGGTGCCTGATCGCCCCGCTGCCCCTTGGACTGCCGCAACCCTCGGGCAGGGCATGCCGCGAGGACGAAGGCTCTTGGCCATGACGCGGATCCGCTCCCTGGTGCGCGAGCTGTTCGAGGCCTCCGGCGACGCGGAGGACATCGCCGCCCTGCGCAGCCTCAACATCGACGCGCGCCGGCGCATGGCCCGCCGCCTCAAACGCATTGCCGCCATGCAGCTGCTGCTCATGAAGGCGCGCGCGAAGACGCGCGCGGCACGCCGCGCCAAGCGTCCGCGCCGCGGCCGCAGCCGACCGCGGGCGGAACGCAAAGGCGGCCGACGCGGCCCGGCGCGCGCGCCGGGCGGCCCGCCGGTTGCATGCGGCGGGCACTCCCACTAAAGGGTGACGCAACGACAGACAAAAAGTGGGAGATGCTCGTGACCCTGATCCGTCCATTCCGAGCGCTGCGCCCGGTGCCGACGCGGGCCCGCGACGTGATTGCGCCTCCCTACGACGTCCTCTCGAGCGCGGAGGCGCGCGAGCGCGCGCGCGGCAAGCCGTGGAGCTTCCTGCACGTCTCCAAGGCCGAGATCGACCTGCCGCCCGGCACCGACCCCTACTCGGACGCGGTTTATGCCACGGCGGCGGAGAACCTTGCGCGCATGCGCTCGGAGGGCGTGCTGATGCGCGATGCGAGCCCCCACTACTACGCCTACCGCGCCACCTGGACCGGCGGCCGCCAGACCGGCCTTGCCTGCGTAGCCTCGCTCGCCGACTACGCCGGCAACCGCATCCGCCGGCACGAGCTCACCACGCCGGTCAAGGAGACGGACCGGGTGAAGCAGATCGAGGCGCTCAACGCCCAGACCGGGCCGGTGATGATGGCCTATCCGCATGCGCCGGAGATCGACCGCCTGCTCAAGCGCGTGACCGAACGCGACCCCGACGTGGCGGTGACCGCCGACGACGACGTCACCCACGAGCTGTGGGTGATCGGCGAGACGGCGGTGATGGACGAGCTCACGCGCCGGTTCGACGCCCTGCCCGCGGTCTACATCGCCGACGGCCATCACCGCTCGGCGGCGGCCGCGCGGGTGGCGGCGGCGCGCGCCGGCGAGGGCGCGCACAGCTACTTCCTGAGCGTCATCTTTCCCCATCACGAGATGACCATCCTCGACTACAACCGCGTGGTGCGCGACCTCGCCGGCCGCACCCCCGAGCAGCTGCTCGCCGAGGTCGGCCAGCGCTTCGCCGTCACGCCCTCGGCCTCGCCGGTGCGCCCGGCGACGGCGGCCGAGGTCGGCATGTTCCTGGCCGGGCGCTGGTATCAGCTCAAGCTGCGCCCCGAGCTGGTGCCCGAGGGCGACCCCATCGGCCGGCTGCCCATCACCCTGCTCGCACGCAACCTGATCGAGCCGGTGCTCGGCATCACCGACCCGCGCACCGACAAGCGCATCGATTTCGTGGGCGGCGCCCGCGGCCTCTCCGAGCTCGAGCGGCGCGTCAACTCCGGGGAGATGGCGGTGGCCTTCGCCCTCTATCCGACCTCCATGGACGACCTGATGGCGGTGGCCGACGCCGGCGGCATCATGCCGCCCAAGTCGACCTGGTTCGAGCCCAAGCTCGCCGACGGCATGGTGAGCCACGTGCTGGATTGAGGCACCGCATCGCCACCTCCGCGGCCGCGCGCGGGGCGGCGGAAAAAACCGAGGCGGCCGGCCGCACCGAAGGCCGGTCCGGGCGCCAGGATGTCCTGGCGACGGCGCCGCCAGGTGGCATACCATGGTCCCGGGGCATCCGGGCGCAGTGTCGGCGCAAGCAGAATGGGAAGCAGACGGTCCGTGCGGCGCTGGGCGAAAGCCTCAATCCCGGCGGCCGCCGCGTGCCTGGCCCTGGCGCTGGCGGCGGCATGCGCGAGCGTGCCGCTGCGGATTGCCGTGCCCGTGGAGCTGGCGGCGGAGGCGGCCGTGCCGGGCATGGCCGACGTGCGGGTGTTGGGCGATGCGCACTTCTCCCACGCCCTGCTCGAAGCCGAGCTGCCCAAGCTCAAGGCCAAGTACACGGCCCGCGCCAAGGCCGGCGAGCCGCTCGTCTCCAACCTGCTCGCCATCTCCGGCGGGGCCGACGACGGCGCCTTCGGCGCCGGCCTCCTGGTGGGCTGGAGCGAGCGCGGCGACCGGCCCGAGTTCGATCTCGTCACCGGCATCAGCGCCGGCGCGCTCATCGCGCCCTTCGCCTTCCTCGGCCGCGACTACGACCGCCAGCTCGCCACTTTGTTCACCAGCTACGGGGCCGAGCAGATCTATGAGGCCAACGTGCTGGCCGGCCTGTTCGGCGGCAACGCGCTCGCCAACACCGCGCCGCTCGCCAGCCTGATCGAGCGCCACACCGACGCCCGCTTCCTGCGCCGCATCGCCGAGGAGCGCGACAAGGGCCGGTTCCTGCTGATCGGCACCACCAACCTCGACGCCCAGCGTCCGGTCTACTGGGACATGGGGCGCATCGCCCAGAGCCGGCACCCGGACGCCGCCCAGCTCTTCCGCCGCGTGCTGCTCGCCTCGGCCTCCTTCCCCGGCATCTTTCCGCCGGTGCACATCGCGGTGGAGGCCGGCGGCAAGAGGTACGAGGAGATGCACGTCGACGGCGGCACCACGCGCGAGGTGTTCTTCACCATCACCGACTTCCGCTACAAGGACATCGACAAGGCCGTCGGCCATCGGATCAAGCGCCACCTCTACATCGTGCGCAACGGCAAGCTCGAGCCCGAGTACAAGCCGATGCAGGAATCGACCTTCGCCATCGCCCAGCGCTCGCTCGAGACGCTCACCAAGAGCCGCGGCATGGGCGACCTCGTGCGCATGTACCAGCGCGCCCGGGCCGACGGCATCGACTACAACCTGGCCTCGATCCCCATGCAGTTCGAGGCGCCCCATCCCGTGCCCTTCGACCGCGCCTACATGAAGGCGCTCTACGAGCTGGGCGTGGAGCTCGGGCGCGGCGGCTATCCCTGGGCCAAGGCGCCGCCCGAGGTCACCGCCTCCATCCGCCGGTAGCCGCGGGCGGCGGCGTCGGGGCCACCCGCCGCCTGTACGAGCCGGGGCCGGCGGTGGCATGCTCGGGCATCCAGAGGTCGAGGGCCGTCGGACGCCATGACCAAACCCGCCACTCCAGGGCGCAGCCGAGGCCGCGCCCGCCGCGCGGCGGGCGACGCCGCAGCAGGTGCGAGCGCGGCGCCGGAGAGCCGCGCGCACCGAAAGCCGTTGCCGCCCCACTGCCAGCAGGTGGGCCTGGTGCTGCAGGGCGGGGGCGCGCTGGGGGCCTACCAGGCCGGGGTCTATGCCACGCTGGCGGAGAGCGGCTACGAGCCCGACTGGATCGCCGGCATCTCGATCGGGGCCGTCAACGGCGCCATCATCGCCGGCAATCCGCCCGAGCGGCGGGTGGAGCGGCTGCGCGCATTCTGGGAGACGGTGACCGACGGCGTGGCGGTCAAGCCGTTGCTGGAGGGCGACACCGCGCGCGGCCTCTTCAACGAGCTCAGCGCGCTCGCCAGCGTGGCCTCGGGCGTCAACGGCTTCTTCCGGCCGCGGGTGCCGGCGGCCTGGCTGCAGCCGTGGGGGACGGAGGCGGCGCTGAGCTTCTACGACATCGCCCCGCTCAGGGCGACGCTGGAGCAGCTCGTCGACTTCGACCTGCTCAACTCAGGGCACATGCGCCTGTCGGTGGGCGCGGCCAACATCCGCAAGGGCAACTCGGTCTACTTCGACACCGCCGAACGCCGGCTGGGCCCCGAGCACATCATGGCCAGCGCCGCCCTGCCGCCCGGCTTCCCGCCGGTGGAGATCGACGGCGAGCACTACTGGGACGGGGGCGTGGTGTCCAACACGCCGCTCCAGTACCTGCTCGACGCCCACCGCGATGCCGACATGCTGGTGTTCCAGGTCGACCTGTTCAGCGCCGTCGGCGTGCTGCCGCGCAACCTGCTCGACGTCTACGAGCGCCACAAGGACATCCTCTACTCCTCGCGCACCCGCCTCAACACCAGCGCCGCGCGCGCCGCCCAGGAGCTGCGGCGCGCGGTGGTGAGCCTGCTCGACAAGCTGCCCGCCAGGCTCAGGCAGGACGAGACGGTGCGCTACATCGAGCGCGAGCTGTCGAGCAGCGCCTCCATGAGCGTGGTGCACCTCATCTATCGCGAGAAGAACTACGAGACCCAGACCAAGGACTACGAGTTCTCGCGCGTGTCCATGGAGGAGCACTGGCGGGCCGGCGTGAACGACACCCGCCGCACGCTGCGCCACGAGAAGGAATGGCTGAAGCCGCCGGGCGACCTCGTCGGCGTGCGCACCTTCGACATCACGCGCGATTTCGACTGAGGCCGCGCGCGGCCGCCCGCGCCGGCAGCGGCTGCCGGCGCGGGGGCGGCCGGCGGTTCTCAGCCGTTGACGGTGGCCGTGCGCAGGGCCGGCGGCCGCTGGGCGCCGGCGGACGGCGCCGCATCCATCGACAGGTTGAGCTCGGAGGCGTCGGCCGGCCGGCGGCAGCGGCCGTCGAACTCCGCACCCTGCTCGATGGCCAGCGACAGATGATGGATATCGCCTTCCACCCGCGAGGAGGCCTGCAGCGTCACGGTGACGGCGCGGATGACGCCGGAGATGCGGCCGCGCACGATCACCCGCTCGGCCGCCACCGTGCCCGTCACCCGGCCCTGCTCGCCGATGATCACCTCGGCGCCGCCGACGTCGCCTTCCACCTCGCCGTCGACCTGCAGCGTGCCCTGGCTGATGATCTTGAGCCCCTGGCCGATGATCTTGAGGTCGTTGCCGATCACCGAGCGGGTGCTCGGCTCGGCCGGGCCCGGACGGCGCTGCGGCTGGGTGTTGAGCGCGGCGTTGGAACTGTTCTTGAGCGGCTCGAGCGTCTTGGGCTCGGCCGTAGAGTTACGCGTGAACATGAGGCCCCCGGTATGGATCCAACTATGCGGGAAGGCGCCGATCGCAGCACCTCCGCATGGTGGAATTATGTCCGCGGCGGCACAAAGGCGCGCACCTCCTCGCACAGCGCGCGTGCGCACCTTGCCCCGCCTGCGCCCGTGGCGACACAGACGCCGGAAAATAGTCTGTGGCGCCACGGAGGGTGCTTGCATAGAATACGCTCTGCGACGCACGGTTGCGGAACGCGATTCATTTCCTCGGGGGTAGCCATGCGCTTCGGGACGGCAGTCGCCGCTTCGCTCTTCGCTCTCGCCTTCGCCGCGCCGGCACTGGCGCAAGGCACAAGCTGCGCCAACCCGAACGCGCTCGGCGTCTCCCGCACGGTGGAGATCGACACCACCGGCGGCCCCGGCTTCGGCTTCGAGCATTACAAGGCCTACGACTTCCTGGTCCTCAAGGAGGTGGTGCTCACCTTCGACGACGGCCCGCAGGTCAACACCACCCACGCCATCCTCGACGCGCTCGCCCACCACTGCACCAAGGCGACGTTCTTCTCGATCGGCAAGATGGCGGCGGGCCTGCCCGAGATCATCCGCGACGTGGCCAAGGCCGGCCACACCGTCGGCACCCACACCTGGTCCCACCTCGATCTGAGCAAGATGAAGAACGAGGCGGATTGGAAAGCCGAGATCGAGAAGGCGGTGAGCGCGGTCAGGCGGGCGGTGGGCGGGCCCATCTCGCCCTTCTTCCGCTATCCCTACCTCAGGGATTCCAAGGAGACGCTGGCCCATCTCGCCAGCCGCAACATGGCCGTCTTCTCCACCGACATCGACAGCTTCGACTTCAAGTTCAAGGCCGACCAGCTGGTCAAGTCGGTGATGAGCAAGCTCGAGAAGAAGGGCAAGGGCATCATCCTGATGCACGACATCCAGCCCGGCACCGCCAAGGCCGTGCCGGCGCTGCTCGATGCGCTCAAGGCCGGCGGCTACAAGGTGGTGCACATGCGGCCCAAGTTCGAGCTCACGTCGCTTGCCGAGTACGACGCCGCCATCGAGAAGGACATGCGCGGCATGGCGGCCGGCAGCGACCGGCCGATGTCGAGCGTGGTGCGCACGGTGGACGATGGCGCCAAGGCCGCCAACCCGGGCCCGGTGCAGACGGTGGCACCGGCCAAGAAATGACGCGGGCCCAGGCCCGGCACCGCGCGGGCCGGCGCGCCCCATGAGCGCGCAACGCCCGGCCTGGGTCGCCGAGCTTCTCCGCTTCTGGTTCGAGGAGACCCCGCCCTCGCGCTGGTTCGCCAAGGACGACGACTTCGACCGCGCCGTGCGCGCACGCTTTCTTGCCGCGCACGAGGCCGCGGCCGCGCTGGATCTGGCCGCCTGTCTCGCCGATGCCGACACCGCGCTCGCCGCCGCCATCGCCCTCGACCAGCTGCCGCGCAACATGTTCCGCGACACCCCGCGGGCGTTCGCCACCGACGCCAGGGCGCGCGCGGTGGCGGAGGGCGCCATCGCGGCGGGCTTCGATGCGCAGCTGCCCGCGGAGCGGCGCCAGTTCCTCTACCTGCCGCTCGAGCATGCCGAGGACGCCGGCGCGCAGGCGCGCTCCGTCGCGCTGTTCGCGGCGCTGGGGCCCGAGTATGTGCGCTGGGCCGAGGCGCACAAGGCGATCATCGACCGCTTCGGCCGCTTCCCCCACCGCAACGCCATCCTCGGCCGCCCCTCCACGCCCGAGGAGCTGGCCTTCCTCGAGGAGCCCGGCAGCTCGTTCTGAGCCGGGCCGCCGCTTCAGGCCATGCGGCAGCTGACGGCGACCGGCGGGGCCGAGCGCAGGGTCTGGTAGACCACGCAGTAGCGCTCGGTGAGCCGCATGAGCGTGGCGCGCTGCTCCTCGTCGAGGTCGCCGTCGATCTCGAAGGCGAGGCGGATGTCGCGGAAGCCCACCGGCGCGTCCTTGGCCACGCCCAGCGTGCCGCGGAAGTCGAGATCGCCCTCGGCCCTGACGCGGGCGTCGCGCACGGTGAGGCCGAGCGCGGTGGCGACCGCGTTGAGCGTGACGCCGGCGCAGGCGACGAGCGCCTCGAGCAGCATGTCGCCCGAGCAGGCGGCGAGCCCCGTCCCGCCGGTGGCCGGGTGGAGGCCCGCCTCGACCAGGGCCTTGCCGGTCTCGACCCGGCAGGTGACCCCCTCGCCGATGCGTCCCTCCGCCCGCAGGGTGACCACGGCCGCCTCCGGATCCTGGCGGTAGCGGTCCTTGAGCGGGGCCTGCAGGGCCTTGAGCGCGGCGGCGTCCATGGGCGATGTCCTCTCTGCGGTTGGGCTTCGTCCTTCTTATATACCCTGGAGCCCCCTGTCGCCGCCCCCAAGCCCGGCCCGGCCGGCCCGCGGGCGGAGTGGACAGGCGCGCGGGCCCTGCGCGACTCTGGCAGGATGGGGCGAAAGCGCCGCTTCCCGCGCCCGAGGCGGCGCCGGGCCCACGGCAACGGGAGAGGAGCCATGCCCCCCGCACCGGCAAGTGCCGGCACCGCGCACGGTGCGACCCTGCCGCCCCCGCCGCGCGATGCCATCGCCGCCTGCCATCTCGCCGACGAGGACGAGGCGGTCTCCGCGCTGGCCCGGGCGGCGAGCGCGGAAGGCGAGGCGGCGGCGCGCATCGCCGCCCTCGCCCGCCGGCTGGTGGAGGCCGCGCGCGCCAGTCGCCACGAGCACGGCGGCATCGACGCCTTCATGCACGAGTACGCCCTCACCACCGAGGAGGGCGTGATCCTCATGTGCCTCGCGGAGGCGCTGCTGCGCATCCCCGACGCCGACACCGCCGACGCGCTCATCGCCGAGAAGATCGGCCACGGCCGCTGGGAGCGGCACCTCGGCGCCTCCGACAGCCTGTTCGTCAACGCCTCCACCTTCGGCCTGATGCTGACCGGCCGCATGGTCAGGCTGGGCGAGGACAAGGGCTCGGGACCGGCGGCGATCCTCAAGCGCCTCATCGCCCGCTCCGGCGAGCCCTTCATCCGCCAGGCCCTGCGCCAGGCCATGCGCATCCTGGGCGACAACTTCGTGCTGGGGCGCACCATCGAGGAGGCGCTGGCGCGGGCGGCGCCCTACGAGGTGCGCGGCTACCGCTTCTCCTACGACATGCTGGGCGAGCGGGCCAAGACCGCCGCCGACGCGCAGCGCTACTTCCGCCGCTATCTCGGCGCCATCGCCGCCGTCGGCAGGGCGGCACCCGCGGACGCCGTCGACGGGCCCACGCTGATGGCGCGGCCCAGCGTGTCGGTGAAGCTCTCCGCCCTCCACCCGCGCTTCGACCCGGGCAAGGAGGCGCGGCTCGCCGCCGAGCTCCTGCCGCGCATCGTCGAGCTGGCGGCGGCGGCGCGCCGCAACGGCCTCGGGCTCACCATCGACGCGGAGGAGCAGGACCGCCTCGACCTCACCCTCGGCCTGTTCGCCGCGGCGTTCGCCCATCCGGCGCTGGACGGCTGGCCGGGGCTCGGGCTCGCCGTGCAGGCCTACGGCAAGCGCGCCCCGGCGGTGCTCGCCTGGCTGGCCGAGCTGGCCGCCGCCCGCGGCAAGCGCATTCCCGTGCGCCTCGTCAAGGGCGCCTACTGGGACAGCGAGATCAAGTGGGCGCAGGAGCGCGGCCTCGCCGACTATCCCGTGTTCACGCGCAAGGCGCACACCGACGTCTCCTATCTCGCCTGCGTGCGCCGGCTGCTCGCCGCGCCGGGCGCCTTCTTTCCCCAGTTCGCCACCCACAATGCGCACACCGTGGCGTGGGTGCACGAGGCCGCCGGCGGCGCGCCCTTCGAGTTCCAGCGCCTGCACGGCATGGGCGAGGCGCTCTACGAGCACGTGGTGGGGCCGGGCGGGCTCGGCGCCGCCTGCCGCATCTATGCGCCGGTGGGGGCGCACGAGGACCTCGTCGCCTATCTCGTGCGCCGGCTGCTCGAGAACGGTGCCAACACCTCCTTCGTCAACCGCCTCGCCGATGACGCCGCCCCGCTCGAGGACATCGTGCGCGACCCCGTGGAGACGCTGGCGCGCGAGCGGGCGCGGCGCGTCCGCCGCCTGCCGCGGCCCGCCGACATCTACCTGCCGGAGCGGCGCAACAGTGCCGGCCTGGCGCTCTCCGAGCCCACGGTGCGCGCGCAGATTGCGGCCGACATGGAGGCGGCGCTGGCGCCGGCGCTGGACGCGGTGCCGCTGGTGGCGGGGCTCGCACCCGGGCGCGGGCGCGGCGATGCCGCCGAGCTGGTGCTGAGCCCGCACGACCGCGGCTGGCGCGTGGGCACCGTGCGCACCGCCGACCGCGCCGCGATCGAGGCGGCGCTGGAGAGCGCAACGCGCGCCGCCCCGGCGTGGGACCGCGCCGGCGGGCCGGCCCGCGCCGAGATCCTGGAGCGCGCCGCCGACCTCTACGAGCGCGACCGCGCGCGGCTGATGGCGGTGATGGTGCGCGAGGCCGGCAAGACGCTCGACAACGCGCTGGGCGACGTGCGCGAGGCGGCCGACTTCCTGCGCTACTACGCGGCGGAGGCGCGCCGCCTGTTCGCCGGGCCGACGGCGCTCAGGGGCCCGACCGGGGAGACCAACCTGCTCGAGCTGCGCGGGCGCGGGCCGTTCGCCTGCATCTCGCCCTGGAACTTCCCGCTCGCCATCTTCACCGGCCAGGTCGCCGCCGCCCTGGCCGCCGGCAACCCGGCGCTCGCCAAGCCGGCCGAGCAGACGCCGCTGGTGGCCTACCTCGCCACGCGCCTGCTGCACGAGGCGGGCGTGCCCCCCGAGGTCCTGCACCTGCTGCCGGGCCCCGGCGCGGTGGGCGCGGCGCTGGTGGAGGACCCGCGCACGGCGGGGGTGGTGTTCACGGGCTCCAACGCCACCGGCTGGGCGATCCAGAAGGCGCTGGCCGAGCGGCGGGGCGCCATCGTGCCCTTCATCGCCGAGACCGGCGGGCTCAACGCCATGATCGCCGACTCCAGCGCGCTGCCCGAGCAGGTGGTGCGCGACCTCGTGCGCTCCGCCTTCGATTCGGCCGGCCAGCGCTGCTCGGCGGCGCGCCTGTTCTTCGTGCAGGAGGACGTGGCGGGGCCGATGATCGACATGCTGGTGGGGGCGGTCGAGGCGCTGGAGATCGGCGACCCCATGGACTACGCCACCGACGTGGGCCCGGTGATCGACGCGGACGCCAGGGAGCGGCTCGAGGCGCACAAGGAGCGCATGCGCAAGGAGGCGCGCGAGCTCGTCGACCTGCCGGTGCCGGAGGCGTGCGCGGCGGGCACCTACGTCGGCCCCGCGGTCTACGAGATCGACCGCGCCGGCCTGCTCGCCGAGGAGGTGTTCGGCCCCATCCTGCACGTCGTGCGCTTCTCGGCGGGGGCGCTCGACAAGGTGGTCGACGCCATCAACGCCACCGGCTACGGGCTCACGCTCGGGCTGCACAGCCGCATCGGCGCGGTGGCCGATCTCGTGGCCGAGCGCGCGCGGGTCGGCAATCTCTACGTCAACCGCAACCAGATCGGCGCGGTGGTGGGCGTGCAGCCGTTCGGCGGGGAGGGCCTTTCCGGCACCGGGCCCAAGGCCGGCGGGCCCAACTATCTCGCCCGCTTCGCCACCGAGCGCGTGCGCACCACCGACATCACCGCCACCGGCGGCAACGTCGGCCTGCTCGGCCTCGCCGAGGAGGGCGCGGGATAGCCCCGGGCGCGCCTTTCCGCTAGCTTGAGCGCAGGGGAAGGTCAGGCAGGGCGGTACCAGGCGCCATGCGCACGGACGGGAAGCACGCCGCGGCTCTCTCGCTCATTCGCACGGCGATGATCGAGAAGAAGCTCACCCAGGCCGAGCTCGCCGACGCCGCCGACATCCACGAGAAGACCATCCAGAACCTGCTGTCGGGCCGGCCGGTGCGCGACCAGACGCTGTTCGACGTGTGCATGGTGCTGGGCCTCGACTTCGAGCGGGTGCGCACGGCCTGGGCCGGCGAGGGGCGCGCGGCGCGCGATGCCCCCGAGCCCGACGGCGCGCAGGGCCGGGCGGCGCCGGTCTACATGGGCGCCTACACGCGGGCCGGCGTCGACCACTACATCGGCAGCTATCTCACGCTGCGGCCCTCGTTCACCGTCGCCGGCGGCATCATGGCCTACCGCACCGACATCGAGTGGGACGACCACTGGCCGAGCCTCGTGTTCCAGGAGCGCGACCGGCCCGACAAGCCGTTCCTGCACCGCGGCCGGCTCTACATTCCCGCCTCCTCGATGTACGTCCACCTGGTCTCGCTGACCAAGGGCGCCATGCGCATGGTGATGGTCTCCCAGCTCGACCCGGCCGGACAGATGCGCGGCCTCATCACCACGCTCTCCAAGCAGCGCGCCCAGCTCCAGCCCGTGAGCGCGCCCATCGTCTACGTCAAGCGCGAGGGCTTCGAGGGCGTGGCGCTGGGCGAGATCGCCGCCGGGGCGGCGGGCCACCGCGACTATGCGCAGCTCCTGTCCGAGACGGTGGAGCTGGGCTACGCGCGGCTCGTCGGCGCGCAGGGCGCAGCGTAGGCGCGCCAAGCGCAGCGCAGTGCGCCGGGGCCGGGGGCCAGGGTCACGTCTGCCGTGCGCACCGCACAGCCGCCCGCCGCGGCCCAACCTCCTGGACGAGCGCAACGGCTTGACGGCGGTTCCGAATTGCCGATGGGATCGGACGAGCGTGAAGGAGACAGCCATGAGCCAGGCCAAGGCAGCAGCAAACCGGCCCGCGATCCGCGTCACCACCTACGACGGCCCCGGCGCCGATCCCGTCATGCGCGAGGTGCCCTGGCCCACGGTGCCGCCCAAGGGCGCCCTCATCAAGATCGCCGCCTGCGGGGTGTGCGGCACCGACCAGCACATCCTCAAGGGCCACTGGCCCAAGCCCCTGCCGTGGCCGTTCACGCTGGGCCACGAGCTTGCCGGCGTCATCGTCGAGATCGGCAGCGAGCTGAAGACCGACTTCATGGGCAAGCCCATCGGCGTCGGCTCCAAGATGATGCTGCCGCCGCTCATGCCGTGCGGGTTCTGCGACTGGTGCAAGCACTATCCCGAGCAGGCCAACAAGTGCCTCACCCCCGTCTACTACGGGCGCTATCTGGGCTTCGACAAGCCGCCGCACCTGTGGGGCGGCTGGGCCGAGTACGTCTACGTCGACCTGGGCGAGCTGCCGGGCACCAAGATCTACAAGCTGCCCGACGACATGAGCCTGCTGCTCGGCTCCCTGTCGGAGCCGCTGACCAGCTGCATCCGCGCCTTCAACCGCGCCACCAGGGCCGGCGGCTTCCGGTGGAACGACACGGTCGTCATCCAGGGCACCGGGCCCATCGGCATTCTCGCCATCGCCGCGGCCCAGGAGATGGGCGCAGGCCGCGTCATCGCCGTCGGCGCGCCGGAGAAGCCGCGGCTCGAGCTCGCCCGCGCCTTCGGCGCCGAGGCCACCGTCGACATCGAGCTGCACACGACGCCCGAGGCCCGCATCCGGGCCGTGCGCGACATCGTCGGCGGCTACGGCGCCGACCTCGTCATGGACTGCTCGGGCCACCCCTCGGCCGGCCCCGAGGGCATCGAGTTCCTGCGCGACGGCGGCACCTATGTGGAGATGGGCCAGTTCACCGACGCGGGCTCGATTCTGACCTCCTGGCACCGCATCTGCACCAAGGACATCAACGTGCTGGGCTCGTGGGCCTTCACCGCCAACGACCTGCCGCTGGGCGTCGACATGCTCTACAAGGCCCGCGACAAGTACCCCTGGCGGCGCATGCAGACGCTCTTTCCCTTCACCGTCGAGGGGGTCAGGGAGGCGGTGGCCCAGGCCATGGCCATGAAGACCGTGAAGTCGACCATCGTGCCGTTCGAGGAGCTGCTCTAGCCGCAGGCCGCGCTCAATCCTCCAGGAACGCGGGCCGCACGAATCCAGCCTTTGCGCTGTTGTCTATCTCCTCAAGGTCTCTAAGCATCTCATGCTGACTCACTCTCAAATACCGCCAGCAACTGAAAACAGACCCTGGCCCTAGCTCTTCGCGCGATCTCTGCGTTCTCTTTTGGGCCGCCGCTGCGTCACCAAGCACTGCGAACGTAAGGGCGAGACACTGGTGGTAATTGGCACCTCTTGATACATCGGAATTCCTGTCCAACTTGACAATATGCTGGAGTAGGTCATACGGAACCTTCTCTGCCAAACCCCACTCCGCCATTGCATAATTGAACGTATCCTGTATGTTATGTGAGGCGAGCAGCTCAGACCTTGACACTTTCAAGGCCTTAATCGCCTTCTCAAAGTGCCTCGCCCCGATCAAACTTAAAACCAGAATGCTTCGGTGGTCATCACTTACATTACATAAGCTTATCTCAGCGGGATCGCTAATAATCCTAGCTGCTAACTCTGCTCCCCGCCGGTTAACGGCCAAGAGCTCAGCCACTTGCACCCTGTCCTTGGCGTCAAGCTGTCGGATCGCGGGGGATTTCTCAACTACGTCAATCCAGCAAGGATCGATAATCCGAAGGAGCTCTATCGCCGCTGAGACATCTAGGGCAGTTGCCTCGCTCGACGCGAGTACCTGCCTCAAATCCTCTAATGCACCTGCCCTGTTTCCTTGCGCAAGTAGCTTACTCGCACGTATTCTAAGTCCTCGGATGTGTTGATACCGCTCATTGATTGCAATGGTCAGGGCGTCCAATTCGCTCTGTAAATTCCCCATCTCGCTGAAGACAGCAGCGAGGCCCCATGCGACCTCACCATCTTTTGGATGGAACTGCTGTATCCGATCTACTTCCACGCTCATCTGCGCCAAGACTGAATGGGGTGAGCCAAGTTGGTAACGCGCGCCAGATACCTTCCTGAAGCCGCGAAGCTTTGTCCTAATCTCCTCCAGGGCACCAATCGCGCCTTCACGATCTTCCAGGTTACCTTTAATGATCGCTTTCGTAAGGGTTCGGTATTCCTCAGCTAGTTTCGTGCGAGGTCTTTGACTAACGAATATTGCTTGGTCCAAAAGGTCGAGGCTGTTGTAATGATGTATAACACACGTCGCTCGCGAATATCCGAACGCTTCCTGCGCAGCATCCAGTTGGCGTCGCAGTATCTCATCCTCGTCATCTAGATCCGGCACATTCGAAGGGCAGTATAGCAGACTTATCTTCGCGTCCAGTCGCCTCTCGTGTTGTCTGATTTCCTCGACCAAGGTGGATAGACCCGTGATATTCTGCCGATTTGGGAAGAACATCAAGACAACCGCATTCGGCAACTGGCGCGTGCAAATGCCGCCAACATCGGTATGTCCCGTTCTACTATCAATGAGGACATAATCGAAGCCCGGTGTGAGCGCATCTCGCCACTGCTGTTTGACGTCATCGAACATGAGGTAGCCCTCATGCTCCCGATAGAGCTTTGGCCAATCTATTGCTGCGAGCTTGCTAGCGTAGGCGCGATCGCGCCTGCCAGCTGGCATAACCCAAATAGGGGCCGCCGAGGTATCAGACACAACGCATTCCGCCATATATTCTCGGACGTCAGGCGCCTCCCTTGTTTGAATGTACTTAGTCACGTAGTCTACAATTCCCATACACTTCGATGCGGGCGCAAAAACATCATATGTGGAAATACCCGGCGCCTCCAGGTCGAAATCCACAATGAGAACCCGCCGCCCCCTTCGGCTCAAATCGAATGCGACATTGACGAGGGCCATAGTTCGGCCCACGCCTCCCTTATATGAATAGAAGGTCGTAATGTACATGGGCTACGGCAGGTCTTCCACGAACTCTGACCCCGGACACAATTCAAATAGCGTTGCCAACCGCCGAGTTGCATCCGATAAGTGGGTGCGGAATACATGAGTGGCTGTTCGCCCTTCCCCCTTGCTCCGCATTCTTCGCAGCCTCGTGACGTTGTCAGAATACCCGAGCAGGCGCATGAATCTGTCTGCGGACTGGTTCTGGACGAGGGCGCCACTCTCCCATCGCTTGATCGATGCAGACCCGTATCCGGTTAGCTCGGCTAATTCTTCTTGGGACAGGCCATGCTGCTGACGTACCTTTCGTATTTCCTTCGGCGTAAGCCGCCCCAGATAGCGGCATACAGCTTCATGGCGGGCTTCTTCAGCCTCGTCACCCATCAACTGTTCACCACACGAACGGCAGGTCCAAACAGGCACTTCAGTTTCTAGGAGAACTTGCTCTGGACCTGCCCCGTAGGGAAACCGCTGACGTTCGTAGGAGAGATACGCCGAGTGCTCCCCGCACAGGTCGCAAGCACGCGGCCCTCCAGTCGGTCCCTTAGCCAGCATTGAGGCGGCGCTCCGTCCTAATTATCCAACTTGTCCTGGTGGAAACTCCTACCAATTACTTTGTCTGATCCGAGCTGCAGTTTTACGTAGATTGTCTGTACGGGCGGGCAACCGGGCAGTCGGAGTACGTACCCTTTCTTGCCCGGGGGTTTCTGGAGTTCGATAACCTCGACCGGAATCCCCGCATCCAATGCGTCTGCCACGCACTGCCAAGCGCGCTCGTCGGTAAAATACTGTTCTGGAGACTCGGGATCGCGCAATGTCTGAGGCCGCCACTCGGTTGGCGCGGCCATGGTGAACGCCGTAGTGCGTGTCCGCTTCGAGCGGCAGCGCATCGAAAGGGTGCGCCTGATGTCCGCAGAAATGCTCACTGAACGTGCGCATACCAGGACCTCAACTCGCAAGCCGCAGCATCATATGATGCTAGGACGTGCCGAGTCAAGGATCGATTGCGTATCATTTGATGCTATGGCTATGATCCCAGGCTTAAGGTTAAGCAATGCTGCGGAGCCGGGTAAGCCATTGAACGTGCCCTGTCAAGCTAGAGCTGGCTGGCGTGCCGATTCGCAGCGAATTGAACGATGTCTTTTAACGGCTCCTTAACCTTTCCCGTTTCATAACGTCGCCCAGCGGATACCTGGAAAATGCCATGTTCCAGGTTTAACCCCGCAAGACTGTCCCGCCATCCAAGTAGCGCGTAGACGGGGGTCGACGACATGGCTACCGGCAGGCTGCGGCGCCTTGCGCTGCAATCTCTGCTCCTTTCTGCGCCCCTCACCGCGGCTGCCCTTGCCTGGCCGGCCGCGGCGCAGCAGCTTGCGGCCGCGCCGCCCGCCCGGGCCGCCCTGCCCGATACCCCGGCCAAGGACGCACGGGCGCGCACGCGCTTCATCATCGCCCTGGAGCGGGCGGTCGATTTCCTGGTGTTCCTGCGCACCACCCCCAACCACGCCATCGTCGTCGATCTGCCCGACATCAAGGTCGACCTGCCCCAGCTCAGCGGCGACAAGCCGGTGGGGCTCGTCAAATCGATCCAGAACGGGCTCGCCGCGCCCGGCCGCATGCGCGTGATCATCGACGTCACCGAGCCGGTGACGGTGGAGAGCGCGCACGTGGAGGGCGGCCCCGGCGCCCCCAAGCTGGTGCTCGACCTCGCTGCCATGGCGCCGGGCAAGCCCGCCCCGCGCCGGCCCTTCCCCGAGGCCACCATCGGCAGCCTGGGGGCCGCCGGCTTGGCCCCGCCGCCGCCGCTGCCGGCCCCGCCGGTGCCCGCCATCCGCCCCAAGGCGGCCAAGGCCTTCAAGCCGGTGATCGTCATCGATCCGGGCCACGGCGGCGACGACACCGGGGCCCAGCGCAACGGCACGGTCGAGAAGAACGTGGTGCTCGCCTTCAGCCTCAAGCTGCGCGACAAGCTGGTGGAGACCGGCCGCTACCGCGTTCTGATGACGCGCGAGAGCGACGTGTTCGTCGAGCTCAACGCGCGCCGCGAGTTCGCCGAGCGCAACCTCGCCCAGCTGTTCGTGGCCGTGCACGCCGACTACGCCCAGCCCCGCGCGCGCGGGGCCACCATCTACTCGCTGCGCGAGTCGGTGGCCAACGCCATGCAGCGCTCGGCCAGGAGCGAGAGCAACGTCGGCCCCATCGGCGATCTCGACATCGTCCGCAGGGTGGGCGGCGACCTCGGCACCATCAAGGAGATGCTGGCCGATCTCTTCCGGCTCGAGGTGGAGAGGAACCGCGAGAACACCAGCGTGTTCGTCAAGTCGGTGATCGAGCACCTGGCCGAGAGCACCAACCTCAAGGACAACCCCGACCGCTCGGCCGCCTTCGTCGTGCTCAAGACCGCCAAGGTGCCCTCGATCCTGATCGAGCTCGGCTACGTCACCAACGAGGAGGACGCCGAGCTGCTCAAGTCGGAGGCGTGGCGGGAGAAGGTTTCGACCTCCATCGTCACCGCCATCGACAACTACTTCGCCGACCAGCAGGCGCGCACCCTGGGCCTCAAGTAGATCGGGGCCCGCGTGGACGGGCCCCCGAACGGACGAGGCCGGCCACGGGGGCCGGCCTGCAGGCTCCTGGCCGGCGGGGCTCGCACCACCCGCGCCGGCGATGCGGCTCTAGCGCTTACTCGGCGGGCGGTGGCGTCGGTTGTCGCGCCACAGGAGCACCCATCTCGGATCGTACCAGGGAGGAAGCGAGTCGCGCGCGCCGGGCGCGAGCCGATCCGATACCACGCCACACCGTTGACAGAGGCGCTTCATGGGCCACTCCATCTCGAGAGGTGGTGCTGCGCCGCCCCGGCCGGCCGCCGGCCGGTGAGACGGCAGGCCCGCGCGTGGCGCAGGCGCGCCCGCCTGCGGCGGCGGCTCTTCTCGGAGGGGCGCAGCGGTTCGGGATGGGGCCGCGACCAGTCCGCGGCAACGAGCGTCCGGCAGCTGCGAGCGGCGGCCCCATCCATTCCGCCTCGCTCCCGGCAATCCTGCAATGCCTGCTCTCACGCATGGCTCGCTCAGAGCGGCGGGACGGGCGCCCCGGCGCTTCTGACGCACACTCGCACGGGCTGGAGGAGTCTTCGTCCCTCGACCGGCGCCGCCCGCCTCCAGCCCCGTCGCGTCGGCGCCCGCTGCAACCGTTGGCTGATTCAGTTAACGAAAGGTTAACGCGCCCTGGGGCCGGTCGGCCGGCGCGCCGGCACGATGAGGCGCAGCTCGGCCGTGCCGGCGTCGACCTCGAGCGGGGTGGTGGCGAACAGGTCCCCGTCGATCTGGGTGGGCACCGGATAGTGGGCGCTTACCGAGACGTGCGAGCAGGGCAGAATCTCCACGTCCTCCCCGCGCGCCGCCCGCGGCCCGAGCCGGCCGGCGGCCAGGCTCAGGAGCTGGCCGGCCAGCGCCGCCCGCGACCTCGCCTTGAACAGGATCGCCTCGAGCCCCCGCTCCAGGATGCCGGTGCGCGGGGCCAGCACGAAGCGGCCGCCGTAGTGGCGCGCATTGGCCACCACCACCCAGCTCGCCGCATGGGGGCGGCCGTCGACCGCGACGGAGAGCGCGTCGATGGGCCGGATCAGGGCCCCCAGCAGCGGCCCGGCGTAGGCGAGCTTGCCCACCCGGCTCTTGAGCCGCTGGTCGAGGGTGGAGAGAACCCGCGCATCGAAGCCCGCGCCCACCATCAGCAGGAACGGCTCGCCGTTGGCGCGCGCGCACGCCACCTTGGCCACGGGACCTTCGAGCAGCATGCGCGCCACCTCGCCCGGGGTGGGCGCCAGGCCGATCTCGTGGGCGAGCACGTTGCCGGTGCCCGCGGGCACGATGCCGAGCGCGGTGTCGCCGCCCTGCAGCCCGGCCGCGACCTGGCGGATGGTGCCGTCGCCCCCTGCCGCCACCACCGCGTCGTAGCCTCCCACGGCCATGGCCTCGCGCGCCGCCTGCCGCGCTGCCGCGCTGTCGGCGGGCCGCGTGCTGGTGAGGGTGGCGCCGGCCGCCTGCAGGAGGCGCAACACCTCCTCCACCAGGGGGGTTCCGGCCACCCCGGCACCCGGGTTGGCAATGACGAAGAAGCGCCGGCGCATGGCTCGGATGGGGATCGCACGCCTGTTGCAGCCCGCAGCCTTATAGCATCCGCCATGGTTGCCGCAGGGGCCTGTGCAACGCCGCCGGGGGCCTGCGCAGGGCGTGCTCCCGGCGTCGGGGGCCCGCAGGCCATTGTCACTGCCGTGTTGCACATCCCTGGCACCATGCACGTCATGGGGGCGGCAGCCTGTCGCCTGCCCAGGCACAAGGGCTCGCCGGCACCGCGGCCGTGCACCGCGTACACCCCGTGCGGCGCCGCGCGAGCCCGTAGGTTTCGGACGCAGACCGCCCTACTTCTGCGTCCGCTCTGGGCCAGTCGGTCACCCGGCACGCGCCTACCCCGCTGGCGCCCGGGTCGGCCCGGCTGGCCCTCTTTTTTGGGCGTCTCCGGGGAGCCGGGCGGGGCGCCAGTTGACCTCGCGGGCGCCATGGTGCTCCATTTCGCAGTGCACCAATCGAGAGGCCCCGTCATGGCCAGCCCAGCCCAGCCCGATCCCGTCGTCGTCGTCTCCGCCGCCCGCACCGCCATCGGCGGCTTCCAGGGCGCCTTCGCCCCCCTCCCCGCGCCCGCGCTGGGCAGCGCCGCCATCGCCGCCGCCGTGGCCCGCGCCGGCATCCCCGCCGAGGAGGTGAGCGAGGTGCTGATGGGCTGCGTGCTGCCCGCCGGCCAGGGCCAGGCGCCCGCCCGCCAGGCCGCGCTCGGCGCCGGCCTGCCGCAGTCCGTACCCTGCACGACCGTGAACAAGATGTGCGGCTCGGGCATGAAGACGGTGATGATGGCCTTCGATGCCCTCCACGCCCGGCCCCGGGACGTGATCGTGGCCGGCGGCATGGAGAGCATGACCAATGCCCCCTATCTCATCCCCAAGATGCGGGGCGGGGCCCGGCTCGGCCACGCCGAGGTCAAGGACCACATGTTCCTCGACGGCCTCGAGGACGCCTACGACAGGGGCCGCCTGATGGGCACCTTCGCCGAGGACACGGCCGAGGCCTACCAGCTCACCCGCGAGGTCCAGGACGCCTTCGCCACCGAGAGCCTCAAGCGCGCGCGGACCGCCAACGAGGACGGCTCGTTCTCCCGCGAGATCGCGCCCGTGGCCGTGAAGGGCCGGGCGGGCAGCGTGGAGGTGGCGCGCGACGAGCAGCCCTTCACCGCCGACCCGGCCAAGATCCCGCGCCTCAAGCCCGCCTTCCGCGAGGGCGGCACCGTCACGCCCGCCAACTCGAGCTCGATCTCGGACGGCGCCGCCGCCCTCGTGCTGATGCGCGAGAGCGAGGCGCGGCGGCGCAAGCTCGGCCCCCTCGCGCGCATCGCCGGCGTGGCCGGGGTGGCGCAGGCGCCGGCCTGGTTCACCACCGCCCCCGTCGGCGCCATCAAGAAGCTGTGCGCGCAGATCGGCTGGTCGCCCGGCGAGGTCGGCCTCTACGAGATCAACGAGGCCTTCGCCGTGGTCGCCCTGTGCGCCATGCGCGATCTTTCCCTGCCCCGCGACAAGGTCAACGTGCACGGGGGCGCGTGCGCGCTCGGCCACCCCATCGGCGCCTCGGGCGCGCGCATTCTCGTCACCCTGCTCGCGGCCATGGAGAAGTACGGCGAGAGCCGGGGCATCGCCTCGCTGTGCATCGGCGGCGGCGAGGCCACGGCCGTGGCGCTCGAGCGCGTGGCGTGAGCGCAGGCCCGGGCCGCCGCCCGCCCGGCCGGCGCGGTGGGCGGGAGCGGATCGCGCCATGACCGTCGCGGCCGAGGCTCGCTCCCACATCGCGGCGCGGCTGGCGGCGGTGGCGGCCGAGGAGGGCGTGCGCATCCTCTACGCCGCGGAGTCGGGCAGCCGCGCCTGGGGCTTCGGCTCGCCCGACAGCGACTACGACGTGCGCTTCCTCTACGCCCACGACCTCGCCTGGTACCTGCGCCTCGAGCCCGGCCGCGACGTCATCGAGCGGCCGCTCGACGGCAAGCTCGTCGACCTCGCAGGCTGGGACATCCGCAAGGCCCTGCGCCTGCTTCTGCGGTCGAACCCCACGCTCTACGAGTGGCTGGTCTCGCCCATCGTCTACGCCGACAGCCCGCTGCGCGAGCGGCTCGCGGCCCTGTTCGAGGCGCACGCTTCGCCCGCGGCCCTCGCCCACCACTACTGGAGCATCGCCCGCGGCCAGTGGCGGCGCGAGATCGAGGGCCGGAGCGTGGTGCGCCTCAAGAAGTACTTCTACGTCGTCCGTCCCCTGCTGTCGCTCGCCTGGATCGCCGAGCGTGCCGGCCCGCCGCCCATGGCCATCGACGCGCTGCTCGCGGATGCGGCCATGCCGGCGCCGGCGCGGGCCGCCCTCGACGGGCTCCTGCGCGACAAGCGCGAGCGGCCCGAGCTCGGGGCCCAGCCCCGCCTGCCCGCGCTCGACGCCTGGGCGCAGGGCGAGCTCCAGCGCCTCGATCCCGGGCGCCTCGCCCTCTCCGGCGCCCCGCCCCGGCCCATGCGGGAGGAGGCCGACCGGCTCTTTCGCGAGATCGTGGGCGCGACCCACTGAGGGCAGCGGGAGGAAACGCTCGATGTTCTTCTATGCCGCCAAGGTGCTGTGGTTCCTGGCCCAGCCCTCCTCGCTCATCGCCATCGCCCTGGGGGTCGGCATCCTGCTCGTCGGCACCGCCTGGCGGCGGCTCGGGCGGCGGCTGCTCGCCGGCGCCTTTCTCGCCCTGCTGATCGTCGGCCTCACGCCGGTGAGCGAGGCGCTGATCATCCCGCTCGAGGGCCGCTTCCCGCGTCCCGACCTGGGGCGGGGCCCGCCCGTCGCCGGCATCATCGTGCTCGGCGGCTCGGAGGACTCGCGGGCCATGCCGCCGCGCGAGCTCGCCGGCCTCAACGAGACGGCCGAGCGCATCACCGAGGCGGTGGCCCTCGCCCGCCGCTTTCCCGAGGCGCGCGTGGTGTTCACGGGCGGCACCGCCGCCCTGCTCGAGCGCCCGCTGCCCGAGGCCACCACCATGGGCCGGCTGCTGACGGCGCTCGGCGTGCCCCCGAGCCGCCTCACGCTCGAGGACCGCTCGCGCGACACCTACGAGAACGCGGTCTTCACGCGGCGGCTGGTGGAGCCGCGCCCGGGCGAGCGCTGGCTGCTCGTCACCTCGGGCTGGCACATGCCGCGCGCGGTGGGCGCCTTTCGCCGTGCCGGGTTCGCGGTCGAGCCGTGGCCGGTCGACTTTCGCACCAGCGGCCGCCTGGAGCTGTGGTTCAACTCGGGCCTGCCCGAGGGCCTGCGCCGCATGGACCTCGCCATGCACGAGTACGTGGGGCTCCTCGTCTACCACCTGCGCGGCCGCACCAGCGCCCTCCTGCCCGCCCCGTGACGGGGCTGCCGCCCGTGCCGGCAACCTCCACCAAGCCCGAACAAGAGCACGGAGCGAAGGACCACATCGAGAACAGATTCAGCTTGGGACAGGAACGAGAACGGGTGAGCGGTTACTCAGAACCTCACCGTGCATTGGTTGATTACTTGGAACGAGCGCGGCATTCGCATTCCCAAGGTTTGCATATATTCCTATTCCACCGGGCTCCGTGAACTACCAGCGCTTTCGGGCATACTCGCTGCTGCTGACTTGACATCTCGAGAATCTATGATTGCCTGATTTCGCACTATCGGCGGGGATGGGCAGCCATGATTGCGGGTATGAGCCTGAAATATTAGGTGCGTTACTGGGGCTGTGGAGCGCCTATTCCTGCGGGGTTCACCACGACTCACTGTGATTCGGCACGGCTGAAAAAATGAACGCACCGACCCAGGTCCAGACCAGACTGCTGCAGCGGGCTCGGGCGCCCGACGCGTATGCCCTGTACCGCGCAGCCTTGGAGTGGGGTCTCGAAGACCCGATTGTCATTGAAGGGCGAGAGGACCTCAAGTCCGAGTACCGGTGGCGCGGCCGCATCGAGCCGTTCCACCACCAGGTTACGAACCTCATCACGTTCTGCCGGCGCCTGCCGGTGACGCTTCTCGCCGACGATGTGGGACTAGGCAAGACCATCAGTGCAGGCCTCGTCGCGAGCGAACTCATCGCCCGCCGGCGCATCCAGAAGATCCTCATCGTGTGCCCCAAGCTCTTGGGCCCGCAGTGGCGCGAAGAGCTGCAGACCAAGTTCAATATCCCCGCCGAAGTCGCCACCGGGCGGGACCTCATCGACGCTGACCCTGAAGGCGATATCGGCGCGATCATCACCACGTACCACTCGGCACGGCTTTATCTCGAAAAGATACCGACGGATCGCTTCCAGATGCTGGTCCTCGACGAGGCCCACAAGCTCCGGAACCTTTACGGCGTGCCGCAGCCCCCGCAGGTCGCGAAGCGCTTCCGCCAAGTCCTGGAGGCGCGCGTGTTCAAGTACGTGCTGATGCTGACGGCGACGCCGATCCAGAACCGCCTGTGGGACCTCTACTCCCTTGTGGACCTGCTCACGGTCGCGCGCGGCCACGAGAACCCGTTTGGCAGCGAGAGCATGTTTGCGCGCACCTTTATCGCCGACAACCGCACGCAGGCGCGGCATCTCAAGCAGAATGCGCGCGAGAAGTTCCGCTCGATCGTATACGGCTACATGTCGCGCGTGCGGCGCGCCGACGCCAACCTCGTGTTTCCTGAGCGCATCGTGCTAGCACATAAAGTTGCGCCTACCAACGAAGAACTCCAGCTTATCGCGATGATTGCCAAGCCGATCCAACGACTAAACCGGCTGGCGCAGATCTCGGTCTTGCAAGCGCTGACGAGCAGCCCGGACGCCCTTGCTGCTCAGCTGGAGAACATGGCGCGTAACGGCACCATTCCCGGGGAGCTCGCGGCCGAGGTGCGGGCACTGGTCTCGCGCATGCGAGGCAACGCGAAACTGCAGGGGCTTGCGGCACTCGTCGAGCAGCTCCGCGCCGAGCAGCCCGAGCGCTGGCGCATGGTGGTTTTCACGCAGCGCCGCGAAACGCAGACGACCATTCAGAACTTTCTTGAGACCTGCGGAATTAGGGTCGGGATCATCAACGGCGACTCCGGAGAACGAAACCAGGAGACGATTGCCCGCTTCTGGAAGAGCACGCCCGACACTCACGTCATCGTCTCTACGGAGGCGGGTTCCGAAGGCGTGAACCTCCAGGTAGCGAACGTTCTCGTGAATTACGACTTGCCGTGGAATCCGATGATCGTCGAGCAGCGCATCGGCCGCGTCCAGCGGCTCGCGTCGGAGCATGCCAACGTGTGCATCTACAGCGTGATCCTGCGCGGAACCTTCGAGGAGTACATCGTCTCGCGCCTGCTGGAAAAGCTGCAAATGGCGTCGCACGCCATTGGCGATGTCGAGTCGCTCCTCGAAGCGTCTGGCCTCCAGCGGGATGACGACGGCGACGGCTTCGAAGAGCAGATTCGGAAGCTCGTAGTCGAGTCCCTCGCGGGCAAGAATGTGGAGGCCGCGGCACGGGCGGTAGAAGAGAGCATCAAGAGGGCGAAACTGACGCTGGAGGAAGAAGAGCGGAACATCAACGCCTTATTGGGCTCAATGGATGGCGTCGGGTACAAGGGTCCGCGCACGCCGGTGTTGCCGGCGACCGAGCGCTCCATACCGGCCGACGCGTTCGTGCTCGCAGGGCTGCGAGCGCTCGGGGCGGTGGTTGAACTACAGCCCAATGGCCTGTACCGCTCGACCCGCAAGGGGCGCCATGAGGTGATATGCCTTGATCCGGAGCGGCCGGTCGGCCCGGGGGTCGTGCGCTATGCGCCGGGCACCAGCGCGTTCGATCGCTTAGTAGCCGAGGTGAGCCAGAGCGGCGCACACGCTGTGGAGGACTGCGATGCCGAGCCCCGGGAACGCGCGACGCGGCTTGCGGAGAGCTGGGTCGCGAGCTTTGGAGGCGAAACGCGCAGCATCCGCGTGGATAACGTGATACGCTCGTTCGAGGGCACGGCGCTTATGCGTGTGCGGGCGACCGTCGCGCACGACAGCTACGAGCGGCTCATCGAGGTTCCGTGCGCCGCAGAGCAACATCGCCGATCAGTCGGAGTATCAGGTCTCGCGCCTCTGGGAGAGAGCATTGACGAGCCGGCGTCTGTGGGCGTGGACGCGAGAATCATTGCAGAGCGTGCTGCGGGCGATCCTCCGATCGCGGCGTTCTGCCGTTTCTATGCCGAGCGGCGGAGCGAGGAAGTGAGAGCTGCGGGCGGCGACGCGCGGAAGCGGCGCAAGCTGGAGGGGGAGTTCATCCCGCGTCTTGAAGTGACGCTCGTGGGTCTCCAAGGGAAGGTGCGCCGGCACGTGACGCTCAGGACAACATATACGCTGGGCGACGATAGCCGGCCCTACACAAGCACGCTAAGCGTAACGCCGTCGACTGACTCACTCGATGGCATTCCCGACATGGAGCGGTGCTCACATACCAACCGGATGGTTCCCGAGGACGCGCTCGGAACGTGCGCCGTCTCTGGGAAACGGGCGCTCAAGCACGTCCTGGTTCAATCCGCGGCATCGGACCGGATTGCTCTCCCTGAACACATGCTGGCTTGCGCCGTGACGGGCAGGCGCATCATCACCGATGAAGCGGAGCGGTCGGACGTGACAGGCAAGTACGTCACCCGTTCGCTCCTAAGGACTTCCAAGGTGAGCGGTAAGAGAGCCGAACCCGAGTTCTTCGCGAAGTGCGCGTTCACTGGCGTTACGGCACTCGAGAGCGAGCTGGCCGTGAGTGAAGCGTCTGGCAAACGGTATCGCACCGACCAGCAACTGCGCTCTGCCTTCTCCGGCAAAACCGGCCACCGGAGCGAATTCGTTGAATGCGCCGGAACGAGGCAGCCCCTCTTCCGGCTTGAGGCCGAACAGTGCGAAGCGACCCGGCAATTCGCGATGCCTGGCGTTCTCGAGCGCTGCACCGTCACCGGGGCCAAGGTCCTCCCTTCCGAGCTCGCGCGTTGCTCCGTGACGGGCAAGAAGGCGCTCAAGGGCCACTTCGTCACGAGCAGCGTCTCAGGTGTGAAAGTTCGGATTTGATGGGACGTTATTAACGAAGTGGTGGGCATCATTGCCGGTTGTAAGGGGAGCGAGCCGAAGGCGAGTTCCCCTTACAACCGGCGGCGCAAAAAGATGGAAGCCCACAATGACGATGGAACAGAAGGTCAT
>Ga0209172_10000977_pt1 | contig 68883 bp, 59 predicted proteins | sample LarsenN4metaG_FD_184113 | JGI IMG/M metagenome (GOLD analysis project Ga0209172, IMG submission 184113) | Hot spring sediment bacterial and archeal communities from British Columbia, Canada, to study Microbial Dark Matter (Phase II) - Larsen... ...
ACGAACACCTCGGCGTTTCCTTTTTTGAATACGTGAATCAACTCCGCATCGAAGAAGCAAAACAGATTTTGGCCGAAACTTCACGCAGCGATTTGCACGTCATCGAAGTGGCGTATCTGACGGGTTTCAACAACAAAGCCTCGTTCAACGCAGCCTTCAAAAAGGCTACGGGCATGACTCCGACCGAGTTCAGGCGCAATCATGGGAAAACGGATTCGGGAGCGGAGGAAGTCGGCAGCAGCAGTGGCAGCAGCGGTTGAAAATGTCTTTGTCACTGCCGCACTGTGCCCGTAAAAACGCTCGCTTTAGAATTGAACGGATTGCCCGACGAGCGCCGGAACGTGACCACTTGCCCGACGTGCCACAGCGCGTCGGCGATGGGGCCGTTGAGCATATTCCAGAAAGGAAATTCGCGCCGCGTGTCGCCGCTCACCTGCACAATGCTCAAGTCATCCAGTTTGCTGCCAGATTGTTTAAGCATATCGCTGGTTTCCTTGAGCATTTCCAACGTTTTTCTTCTTTTCACCTCGAACGTCAGCGGCGAGGTTTCTTCCCCGCTGCGCACGTTCGGTTGGTTTTTCAAAGAATTCATCAAAATCGTGACGAGACCCAAAATATGGTCAATCGTCTCCTCGCTGCTGCGGGCTTCAGGCGTTGGGCGAAAGGCCAAATCTTCCGGGCGTAAGCCCTCCGTCGCCCAGTAGTAGCGAAAACCCAAGCCGTCAACCATGCGAGCAGCGACGGTTTCGGCGGTAAAACTGTCAGGGTAGGCGGGTATTTCGCGGTAAGGCAGGGAATCCACTGTTGTGTTTTTTTCAGTTTGAGCAAAAAGGGTTCCGTTCAGGGCAAGGACGAGCAAGAATAAGAGTAGTTGTTTCATGTTTCAAAACGCTTAATTTTTAATGAATTTAGAAGAACACAGCAAACACCGAATTCGCCGACAACACCGAAGTTTTTTTAAAACGGTGAAAAAATTTCTGTCGCGAGGCTCACCAACCCCGCGAATAAAAGTACCAACCTTCAACGACCGATATTTTGGTCTGAAAAAATTTCCGGTAGAGTGGGCTGTAAAACGCCGTGTCCCTTAAGGCGAGGTGCGACAATCCAAACTGCGTCTGGTATTTGTACAAAGTGTCAACTGTGATGCGGTCGCCGAAGTTATAGGCCGTCCAGCCGTGACGTTGCAAGGCAAACAAAGCAATGTTCGGAGAAGGGTCTTCGGGACAAAGCACCCTGGCTGACGGCGAAATGGGGATTTCGGTCGGCGAGAGAAAAGCATCAGGTGGCAGGTTCAGGCTTGTTTCGGGGTGAAATGCCAGCCGCAGCCGCTTCGACATGAGGTAGCGACTGTGCGCGATACCCAAAAAAAGACATAGACTCAGCGCATAAACAAAGCGTTTTTCAGTATAACGCGGCATCGCCAACCGAATACCGTTCAAAAGTAAAAAGGCCGGAACGACGAGTAAGCAAATGAAATAATAGTCGTGTTCCCGAAGCATTCTGAACCAGAGCAAGATATAGGCCGCGCTTCCCAAAGCCGTAAAAACAAAAGTGCTCCGAATGACAAAATCATCTGATTTCCAATATTTTAAACTCAGCCAAATGCCGCCCAAACTCGCCAAATACAACCCTGCCGAAGCGAAAGCGGGCAGCCCGAACTTCCCCATCATGACGAAAGTTTCTTTGACGAAGGGCCAGTCGTAATTCCAAATTGGGCGCGTCGTAGTGAGAAAATACGTCGCATGGTGCGCAGCATTGTACTCCATCATCCACCAGCGAAAGCCCAGGACAACGCTCGCTGCCGCCGCAGTGACGACCAATGGCCAACGACTATTCCAAAGCGTAGATGGCTGCCAGTATCGCTGCCATTTACCCAACAACCAGGTGATTGCCAATGCAATCGGAGCAATCGCCATACTCAATTTGAGCAAAATTGCCAAAACAGCCCCCATGCCAGCGACGAAGAGCCATGTCCTGCTTTCTTTTTCATTTGCCCGAAACAAACAAGCCAGCATGATCAAAATGAAGCAAAAAGCGGGCGCGTCGGGCAAAAAACTGGGGCCATAATAGGAAAGGACAGGCGATGTCAGCAGCAAGCCGGAACCCAAAACAGCTATTGCAGGACTCCTGCTCAATCGAAGTAGCGTCCAGCCGAAAGTCCAGCAAGCGACGAAAAGCAACAAAAGTCCTATCCAACGCAAGGGGTACGCCGGACAACCCCAATAATGACTGATAAGCCCCGCCAACCAATACAATAAAGGCAGTTCGCCAACAGCGTGAGCATCGCCAGTGTAGAATAAATTGCAAACGGAGACCTCCCAAAAATCGGGATTTTGAGCATAATGCCAGGCAATGGCCGCGCCATCGGCCTGCCGCCATTGATGAATCGAAACCGGCGGCAAACTCAGCCAAATGTCGTAACGGTTCAGCCAGGCCAACAGGCCAAACAAAAGACTGTAGCCACAGGTATATCGGCGTGTGGAATCATCCATCTTCGCTTTTTTCAGGCTGGTAAAACTCGGCGATGTCGGCTCATTTCAGCGTTTGCAGTGTTCTCCCGAAAAACTTCAATCATCAATTCGCTCCTCCTTCCGCGCTCGCTCAATCGCCGTATTGATGCGCTCGAAAAATGCGGGTGTAGGGCCGTGACACAGGTAAATCTGGTCGCCGTGTTGCCGCGACAACGGCATATCCAGTTCCCACACTTTTTCTATTTTTTGGAAAAAACCAGGCATATCGTCGCCCAATTCATCATTCACATAAATCAACGTTTGAAAGTTGGCGGGCAACGAATCCGGCAGCCAATAGCGGTAGTTGTCGCTGAAACTCAACACGTTCGGCACGCCGTATTTTTTTCCAAAATGCTCGATGGCGCCAGCCTGGCCGTAACTTTCCGCATAAATCGCGGCGGCAGTTTTATCAGGAATGCTCTGCCAGATTCGGCCCGTCCCGTCGGCCAATTCTTCCCAGCCAATCATGTCGGCAAAGTCCTGCGGCAGCGCGTAGTAGTTGCCGTCCTCCCAGCGCAAAGAGCCTTCCAAACCAGGCAGTTTTGCCACGCTTTTCATAAACTCCGCTTCTTTTTCAGGCGGAAAAAGCGGCAAAGCGACGGGCAGCACCAGCGCCCCAAACGCGAGCATAAACACAGGCAAGACGTAGCGAAGCCATCTCATTTTTCGGGCTGTGATTTGCTCCAAATACGCCGCGCCCGCCGCAATCAACACCGGGTAAGTCCCCAGCGAATAGTAACTTTTTGCGCTGAAAAGCGCCAAAACGAGCAGCACCGTCAAATACATCCAGCCGAAAATCTGCCACGCCGCCGCCTCTTTTTTGAACAATAAAAAATACAAACCGCAAAGCCAAACAGGCAAAGCCGGAATAAAAAACCGCAACTGATCGCCCAAAAAATCGGCCATAGAAACGTGGGCAAATTGCGTAGACGCCAGTTCGCCAAGATGGCGGAACACGGGAAATTGATGCTCTGCCTGCCAAAAGATGTTGGGAGAAAAAATCAGCAGGCCGAGGCCGACTGCGAAGTAGAAGTTTTTATCAGAAAAAAGGCGGCGCTGCTTTGTGAACAAAATGCCCGGCAACATGGCAAAGAGCAGCATCAACACCGTGTATTTGTTCAGCAAACCCAGACCCGCCGCTGCGCCAAACCATAACAGCCACACCGATTTTTCGGTGTTGATGAATTTTAAAAAAAGCCAGCACAGCAGCGTCCAGTAAAAAATGTCGAACACAACCGGCATGAATAACATACATGGGCGAAGAAATGCCCCGCAAGTCAGCCCCGCCAAACCCACGACGAGCATGGCAAATTTGCCTGAGCCTGCTTCGGCTTTGGGCAAAAACGCCTTCGTCATCAAGCCGGTGAGCAACACCGTCGCCGTACCGAACAAGGTAGAAATCAATCGTACCGCTTCCACCGAGCCGCCCAAAACCGAGTCGCCGAGCCAGGCCCAAAAGCCGATACCCGCCGGCACGGAAGCATAGCCCCAGGCGAGATTCCGGCCAAGTGCGAGATACAAAAGTTCATCGCGGTGGAAGGACCATTGGCCGTTGAGATAAAGGTGGAACAGAAGTTTGAGAGCGAGGAGCGTCAAGAGTATTTGAAGCCAGCCAGGTTTTTTCATGCCTCAAAAATCGAAACAAGCGTTCATATCGAGGCGAGTTTTTTATGCCAAAGAAAATAAGACAAAAACAAAAAGCCGATGAATACGCCCATGAACAGCGTCTGTGGTTTGAAGCCTTCGACGGCGAGCACCGAGTAAGTCGCGCCAAACAAGTCGAAGAAAAATCCGGCGTAAGCCCACTCTTTAATGCGCCGTAAATTCGGAATCAGGAGGGCGACAGCGCCCAGAATTTTTGCCACGCCGAGAAACGGAATGATGTATTTCGGGTAGCCGAGGTGGTCGCTCAGAAACTGCACCGCCTCCGGCGAAGACGTGACGTTGGAAATGGAACTCATGACCATGAAGGCAGAAAAAAGCCCGGTGACAATCCAGTAGAACAGGTTGATTTTTTTCATGTCGCAATTCAGTATTTTTTGTTTTAAAAATTCAGTTCAGCAAAGATAGGCTTGTTTTTAAAAACAAAATGTGTTTTAAATGCGACATTGTCAGGGGGCATTTGCGACAAAAATCGATTGGATACGAGTATTCACTGCATGTTGTCCAAAAACCGGAACTTGCGACGATTTTATTCTCAGACGCATGAAAAATCAAACAGTTAAAGAAGTGAGCGTTCGGAAATTTCGAGACGAATCGGAGAATGAAATGTCCGATTTGCTGGCGGTGGAAGAGCCTTTGGAAATCCGGCTCGAATACGGCCCGGCTGGAAATCGCGTCACCCGGAACCTCTCCGTCACCATGCGCACACCTGGCGCCGATGAGGATTTGGCGGCGGGTTTTTTGTTCACGGAAGGCATTGTCAGGCGGGCGGAGGACATCGTTTCTATCAAGCCTGAGTTTCAACTTTCGGAAAGTTTCAAACTTTCCGAAAGTTCACCCAACGTATTCACCGCCTCGCTTCACCCGGATTTGAACTTTGATTTGCAAAAATTAGAACGGCATTTTTACACGACTTCAAGTTGCGGCGTGTGTGGCAAAACCTCGATTGACGCGCTGAAAACCGTCGCAACGTGTTCATTTTCAGAAAAAAAAATTGACCTTGCGCCGGAAGTCATTTACGCTTTGCCGGAAAAATTGCGTCGCGCCCAGGCCACTTTCGACGCGACGGGTGGCCTCCACGCCGCCGCTTTTTTCAATCCTAAAGGCGAACTCATTTCCCTGCGCGAAGACGTGGGCCGACACAACGCTTTGGATAAACTCATCGGCAGCCATTTTCTGAAAGGAGAAATTCCGCTGGACGACGTTATTTTGCTGCTCAGCGGGCGGGCGAGTTTCGAGTTGTTGCAAAAAGCGGCGGTAGCGGGCATCCGCGTCGTTTGCGCGGTCGGTGCGCCGTCGAGTCTGGCCGTCGAGACCGCCGAGTCGTTCGGTATCGCGCTCATCGGTTTTTTACGGGAGGGCAGGTTTAATTTGTATTCAAACGCCAGTATATTAGCACATTAGCACATTTTGTATTAGCACATTGAAAGATGAAAATCAGAATCAAGGGCAATTTCATACGCTACCGCCTCACACAGTCGGAAGTAAAAACGCTCGCCGAAACTGGCTATTTGGAAGAAGAAACCCACTTTGGCGCGGGGCAAAAATTCGGCTACGCGCTGACGGCGAAGGAGGGGATTTCAGGTTTGCAAGCCAGTTTTGAAAATGGCAAAATCACGATGTTCCTCCCCGCTGATTTTGCCAAAAACTGGTTCGACGAAGAGCGTGTCGGTTTTGAAAATGAGGTAGAAGTCGCGCCGGGTGTTTCGCTTAAGTTGTTGCTGGAGAAGGATTTCGCTTGCCTCGATACTTCGGAGGAAGACCAGTCGGACAATTTCCAGAACCCCAATTCGGTGTGTGTGGGGTGATGTTTTTTGAAACAAAAAATTTCAAAAATAGAAACATTTGGTTTTGAACTGTATCTTTCGGGCGTTTTCAACCAAGTTTTTTCACAACAATCTTCACACTCTTATTATGAACATCCTCGCATTAGTTGTCGCAGCCTTAGTGCCAATGGTTGTCGGCTTCGTCTGGTATCACCCCAAAGTATTCGGCGACCTTTGGATGAGGGCTGCCGGCCTGACGGAAGAAAAAATCAAAACCGGGAATATGCCGCTCATTTTTGGCCTGTCGTTCCTGTTCAGTCTGATGCTCGCTTCTGTGATAGACGGCCTTGCCACGCACGATTCCTTTGTCAGCGGCGCGCTTTACTATGTGACCGATGGCACTATGAAACCCGACCCAGCCTCTGAAGCGGGCAAATGGCTGGAATATTATCAGACCAATTTGGCGGCTTCCAACCACACCTTCAAACACGGGGCGTTTCACGGTTTGTTCATTGCTGGGCTATTCCTCACGTTGCCCGTCATGGCGACCAACGCGATTTTTGAAAGAAAAGGCTGGAAATACGTCGCCGTGAACGTCGGCTACTGGCTGCTGACCCTCATGCTGATGGGTGGGATTTTGGCGGCGTGGAATTAAGCACCCATTTCACACAACGGCACGGCGACACAAAGTATTGATTTCCAAAAGACAAAAACGTTGTGCCGTCGTGTCGTTGTGTGAAACAAATTTGCACACCTGCTTGGTCATCTGGAATTCAATAACTTTGGCCAATGAAAACATCTACCCTCCGACTCGTCAACATCGGTCTGCTGCTCGCATTTTCCATTTGTTATCTCGAATGGGGCGGCGGCAATTCGTCCTTCATCTTTCAGGCTGAATACGAGTTGTTCAAAAAGACGGATAACCTGCTGAGTTCGCTCACGCACCCGCTCATCCTGGCAGGACTTGCCGGGCAAATTCTACTCCTGTATTCCATTTTCAGCAAAAAACCTAAGAAAATGCTAAACACAATCGGGATTTTGATACTCAGTCCCGTCGTTCTGCTGGCGTTTTTGGCTGGAGCGCTCTCGCTGAACTTCAAAATGATTGCGGCCTCGCTTCCGTTTATCATTTTGGCAGTCGTTTATTTTTTAAAATATCGAAAGCAAGCGCCGACGAGTTAATCCTGCCAATCATGTAAATCCTGTCCATGAAAAAGCCCACTGCTCCCAACCCCGAAAACCCCGAAACCTTCACCGGCCTGCGCCGCAGCAAACCCAAAAAAGTTGCGGGCGGACTTCCCGCCGTCGTCAGTAGCGTGAAACACGTTCTCGCCGAAATGGACGCGGTACGCGGCTTCAAAGCCTTGGCAAATCTCAACCAAAAAGGCGGCCACGACTGCCCCGGCTGCGCTTGGCCCGACCCCGACGACGAGCGCAGCGGCATCGCCGAATACTGCGAAAACGGGGCGAAAGCCATCGCCGAAGAAGCCACCACAAAGAAACTTACGGCAGAATTTTTTGCTCAAAACAGCGTCGCCGAACTCGCCGAATTGTCCGATTACGAAATCGGGAAAAAGGGTAGGGTAGCGGAGCCAGTCTATCTCCCGCCCGGCGCAACACACTATCAGCCAATCAGTTGGGATACTGCGTTTGCAAAAATCGCCGCTCACCTTAACGGCCTTGCATCGCCCGACGAAGCCGTTTTTTACACCTCCGGGCGCACGAGCAACGAGGCGGCTTTTCTCTACCAACTTTTCGTCCGGAAATTCGGGACGAACAACCTGCCCGATTGCAGCAACATGTGCCACGAAAGCAGCGGCGTGGCGCTCGGCGAATCGCTCGGGATCGGCAAAGGCTCGGTCACGCTCGAGGATTTTTACGAGGCCGAAGTCATCATCATTCTCGGCCAAAATCCCGGCACGAATCACCCGCGCATGCTCACGGCTTTGCAAAAAGCCAAAGCCAAGGGCGCGAAAATCATCTCCGTCAATCCCCTGAAAGAAACCGGCCTCGTGGCGTTCAGCCACCCGCAAACCCTGAAAGGAATGTTGGGTTTCGCCACGCCGCTCACCGACGTTTTTTTGCAAATAAAAATCAACGGCGACATGGCGCTTTTGAAGGCGCTCATGTTGCTCATGTTAGAAAAAGAGGAACAAAATCCAGGCTCCGTGTTCGACCTCGATTTCATTCGGGAAAAGACTTTTGGCGCGGAGGCGTATTTGCAACATTTGAAAAAACACAACCTCGACGACCTCGCGGCGGCCTGCGGCGTGCCGTTGGAACAAATCCGCGAAGCGGCTAACTTGCTCATTTCCAACAAGAAAATCATCGCTTGTTGGGCGATGGGCCTGACGCAGCACAAAAACGCCGTCGCTACGATTCAGGAAATCGTCAACCTGCTTTTGCTCAAAGGCAGCATCGGCAAACCCGGCGCGGGCACCTGCCCTGTGCGCGGCCACAGCAACGTGCAGGGCGACCGCACGGTGGGCATCAACGAAAAACCGCCGCAGGCTTTTCTCGACAATCTCGAACGCGCTTTCGGCTTTCGCCCGCCGCAAAAACACGGCTACGACGTGGTGGAAAGCATTCACGCCATGCACGAGGGCAAGGCAAAAGTGTTCATCGCGCTCGGCGGCAATTTCCTCTCCGCTACGCCCGACACAACCTTCACCGCCGAGGCACTGCGTCGCTGCGATTTGACCGTTCACATTTCTACCAAATTGAATCGCAGCCACTTGGTGCACGGAAAAGAAGCTCTGATTCTGCCTTGTCTCGGTCGCACCGACCTCGATATTTTGAACGGCGAACGGCAATTCGTGACGGTGGAAAACTCGATGGGCGTGGTTCATTCTTCGCAGGGAAACCTGCCGCCTGTGTCGCCGCACCTGCTCAGCGAGCCGGTCATCGTGTGCCGCATGGCGAAAGCGGTTTTTTCTCGACAGGATGTACAGGATTTTCACGATGTTTTGTCTCATCAAAATACAACTCTTAATCCTGAAAACCCTGTTCATCCTGTCAAAATTGACTGGGACAAATACCTCCAGCACTATGACCATATCCGCGATGCCATCGAAAGCGCGATTCCAGGTTTTGAGGACTACAACCGCCGGGTGCGCGAGCCAGGCGGGTTTTATTTGCCGAATGGCTCACGGGTTGGAAAATTCAACACATTCAACGGCAAAGCCAATTTCAATATCGCCGAAGTGCCTGAAAACCAACTCGCTACCGACGAATTCGTGATGATGACGATTCGCAGTCACGACCAGTTCAATACGACGATTTACGGTCTCGACGACCGCTACCGGGGCATTTTCCATGAACGCCGCGTGGTGCTGATGAATGCCCGCGACATCGAAAAATCAGGCTTGAAAGACGGCGACGTGGTGGATTTGTTCAACCGGCACGACGGTGTGGAGCGTGTGGCGCGGAAGTTTATCGTGGTGACTTACGACATCCCGGAAGGCTGCATGGCGACGTATTTCCCCGAAGCGAACGTGCTGGTGCCCATCAATGACACAGCGGAGAAAAGTGGTACGCCCGTGTCAAAGGGGGTGGTGGTGATGGTGTGGAAAAGTGGCAAATGACTTATCCTGAAATAGGTTTACTTCTTGTGTAAAACCTATTTCAGGATAAGTCACTCAGCCATCCCACGCGCAATGTTGTCGGGGGGAACACCGGCACGGTAAGAAAGTGAGCGGCGAAATGGAGCCACTTCATCCGTCAGGGGAATGTTGGTCGTCGCGAATTATTAAAAAGATTGAGCCGCTCCGTGTATCACGGAGCGGCTCACGTTAGTCTCTGGAAATCAGATATTTACTTGTTAAAATAAGAAGAGGCGTTTTTGCCACCGCCGCGCACTACGTCGAGCCGCTTTTTGAATTCGAGCGACAGTTCGTCCTCCTTGCGGGCATAAATTTCGCTCAGAGCGATGAGCGTGTTGAGGTCATTCGCGTCGAGGCTTTCCGCTTTCTGGAAATGCGGCAACGCCTGGTCGAACAACCCCATGACTTCATCTTTCAAAGTTTGAAGTTTTTTCAGGCCGGCGCTGGAGTAATCCTCCGGCAAGGCGTTCATCTCCTGCGTTTTTACAGCCGCTTTGTTGTAGTAAAGTGCGCCGAGCGAATACACAGCGTCCACGTTTTTAGGGTCAACTTTGGAGGCTTCGGTGTAGTATTTTTTCGCTTCGTTGAAATACTCCTCCGCTTTGGCTGTGTTTTTCTCTTTCGTCATAGCCTGGTACAGGTTGTCGTACACGTTGCCGAGCGTGACATAGAGGCTGACGTTGTTGGGTTCTTTCGCAATCGCTTCCTTGAGACGGCCTGTCAGTTCGTCGAGCTTGCCTTTTTTCAGGTAAATATTGATTTCTGCGAAAAGCAGCCCTGTGTCATCGGGGTGTTTGGCGCGGCCTTCAGCGAGGATTTTTTCAGCGCCGGCTTCGTCGCCCATAGCAGTTTTGATAGAGTAAAGGCCGTCATATACCGGCGCTTTCGCGTTGCCTTTGGCGTAGATTTGATTGTAGTATTTCAGCGCCTCATTGTACATTTTGGCTTGTTGAGCGGCAAAAGCCGTCGTGTAAACCATGTTGTCGTACTGTTCAGCATCGTCAAGCGCGCTCTTTTGGCTGTTCGCTTTCAGGATTTCATGCGCCTGAACGGAAGCATCGAACGAGCGGTAGGCTTTTTCGTATTGCTGTGTTTCGTATTTGCCGACGCCGATGTTGATGAGGTGGCCCTGCATTTGCGAAATGCCTTTCACCGCATCGCTTTTTTCATATTTTTTAGCAGTCGGTGATTCATAGGCTTTTTTGTAGGCTTCAAATGCGATCAGCGCGTCGTTGTCGCCGGAGAGCGGGGTGTTTTCGTTGCCCGGAATCATGCGTTTCGCCATGTCGCGCGACAAAAGGGTATTGTAAACATCGCCCTGGGTAAGCCAAGCGGATGCCATTGCCTGCACTTCGGCTGACTTGAGTGCCTCGTCAATTTTCTCCTTGGCCTCATCCAGTTTGGCGGCATTGGCGACAGGGTCAATGTTGTAGGAAGTCAGGGATTTGCCTGCCTGTTTGGCGAGTTTCGCAGCATCTTCCTGGGCTTGCGCGATGCCTGCCAGGAACAAAAGACTTACGAGGGGAAAAAGAATTTTTTTCATCGTTTTCAACAAAAATTAAGTTTTGAAAAATCGTTCGGAAGAAATCAGTCAGCGTCTTTTAGCGGCTGCAAACTTAGTCAGTTTTTGGAACATGAGACTTCATGCAATTTGAAAACAGTGGGCGGGCGGCCATCGAGCACAGGCTGCACAACTTGGATTGACTAAAAAATCTATCCCCCCACCAATTCCCGTGCCGTCGCCACCGCTGCGTCGCTCGGCGGGTTGCCGCTGAGCATGACAGCGATAGAGCGCACGCGCTCGTCAGGGTTGAGCAGGCGGATGTTTGTGACGGTGCGGTTGTCGGCCACTTTTTTATAGACGAAATAATGCGCATCGGCGCGGGCGGCGATTTGCGGGGTGTGGGTGATGCTGACGACTTGGTGGCGCTCGCTCAATTCTTTGAGAATCAAACCCATTTTCAGCGATACGTCGCCGCTGACACCCGAGTCTATCTCGTCGAAAATTAGCGTGGGCAGGGGGATGGCATCGGCCACGAGGCTCTTGGTGCAGAGCGTGAGGCGGGAAAGTTCGCCGCCAGAGGCCACGTCTTTGATGGGCAGGTAGCGCGAGCCGACGTTGCTGGCGAAAAGGAACTGCACGTCGTCGGCGCCCGTGGGTGTGAGCGCGGGCGTGTCGGCGATGTCCACACGCAGGCGGGCGTGGGGCATGGAAAGCTGGGCGAGCATCGCGTGGACGCGCTCCTCGAAGGGCGCGGTCACGGTTTTTCGGCGCTCGCTGAGGGTAGCGGCGATGGCGCGCAGGTGTTTTTCCTGCTCGGCGATGGCCTGTTCAAGCCGGGCGATTTCGCTGCCGAGGTCAGTAAAACCCGCCGTTTGTTTTTCCAAATTTTCCTGCAAAATAAGCAGTTCGCCGACGGATACTGCGCTGTGTTTTTTCTGCAATTTGTAAAGGACGTTGAGTCGTTCCTGCACTTCGGCGATGCGCGCCGGGTCGTGTTCGGTGCTTTCGGCGATGCGCTCGCAGTCTTTGGCAAGGTCTTGCAAATCAACGACTAAGGCATCCAGCCGCTCGCTCAAGCCGGAAAGTTGACCGGAAAGTTTTCGGGTGCCGCTCATGCTGCGGGCGATTTCCTGCAACTGGCCGACGATGTTTTGCTCGGCCTCGGCGAGGTAGTTGTAGGCCGCGCCGTAAGTGCGTTTGATGTCCTCGGCGTTGGAGAGGCGGGCGAGTTCGGCTTCGAGGCTTTCCTGTTCGCCGTCGGCGAGTTCGGCCTGGCGGAGTTCGTCGAGTTGGAATTGGAGAAACTCCATCTCTTTCGCGCCGTTTTCAGAGAGGTTGACGAGTTCAGCGAGGCGTTTTTTATCGGCCGAAAACTGGCGATAACCTTGCTGGTAGTCTTTCAAAATCAGCGTGTTATCTGCCAGCGCGTCAATCATCCGCAGTTGAAAATTGACATTGTGAATGTCGAGCACGTCGAACTGCTGATGCAGGTCAATCAAGGCTTCTGTGAGGCGTTGCAGCACCTGATTGTTCACTGGCGTGTCGTTCACGAAGGCGCGGCTTTTTCCGGCGGGGGAGAGTTCGCGGCGGATGACGACTTCCGCGTCGTAGTCGAGTTCGTTTTCCTCAAAAAACGCACGCAAGTCGTATTTCGCCACTTCGAACCAAGCCTCCACAACGCATTTTTCCGAGTCGTTGTAAAAAACTTTCGTGTCGGCACGTTCGCCCATAACTAGGCCGAGCGCGCCGAGCAGGATGGATTTGCCCGCTCCGGTTTCGCCGGTGATGATGGTCAGGCGGTCGGAAAAATTGATTTCGAGTTCATCAATCAGCGCGTAATTGCGGATGTGGAGGCGTTTCAGCATGGACGGTTCACGGTTGGCGGTACACGGTTCACGGAATAAAGTACGCTTGCCGTGCATCGTTGACCATGTACCGTGAACCGTTGGAGCGCAAAAGTAGCGAATCCGCGCTGGAAAAAGCGAGATGAAATTTTTTGTTTGGAATTCGTGCTACACTTTTTGTCATTTTGTAAAAATCTGTCGGCTCTACAAATACCCTCGTAGAGCGGACAGATGCTTGCAGCATGACAAAAGAGAGACAAAATCTACTGTTTCACCGTGCGGCCGCCGGCAGTGCGGCCTTCGGTTTTGTTGTAACGCGTCTTCTTCAAGTTGACCAGCAGACGGGGAATTTCAGCCGAACTGGTGTAGAATTTTTTCCCGGCGTAGGTGACTTTGCCGGTTTTTCGGTCCCACTCGGTGGCGAGTAGCATGTATTGACCGCCGTATTTTGGGTTGGGGCCAAAAGTCAGGTAATAGTCGTTGCCTTTGTCTTCAAAGCTGATGGCAAAATGTTCGTCTTTCGGGCGAAAAAGAAAGACGCCCGGTGTGCGTTGCGGGAAAAAAATCTGCTCGGTTTTACGGCCATCCACCATCTTGATTTGACCGGAAGTGATGGTGGTGCCGCCTTCTTCGTCGAGGTAACGATAGAGCGTCAGATCTTCTGAAAGGTAAAACTGGATTCGTTTGAGGTCATCGTCCGACCAACTGTGCGATTCGTAGAGTTTGCGGTCGAACACGGAAAGTTGAGGGGAACAAGAAGCAAGCAGGCCAATGGCCAGGAGTGTTGAGATTTGCAAGCGTCGCATGGTTCTGTTATTTTTTGGTGCGAAATACGGATGTGCGGGCTTAGACGGCTACTGCCGAAAGCGGGTTTAACGCAATTTTATCGCTGTTTGCTAAGGAATTGTCAAGCCTTCTCTTCGTCGTCTTTGCCTTTCGGGTGCGCTTGCTCGTACACTTCGATGAGCCGCTCAATGCTGTTGTGCATATAAATCTGTGTAGCGGCAAGGTTGGAGTGCCCCAGCAGTTCCTTGATGGCGTTCAAATCCGCACCGTGATTGGAAAGATGGGTGGCAAATGAGTGACGAAGCACGTGCGGGCTGCGTTGCTCGACTGTCGTGACGGCGGACAGATGTCGGCGCACAATCTGGTAAATGCTCTCAGGAATGAGGCGTTCGCCTTTTCGATTGAGAAAAAGCCAGGGTTCATTGGTGGCAGGGAAAGTGGCACTGCGTATGGCGAGAAAATCCTCGAGCAACTCGCCGAGGTAGCGGGCGAAAGGGGCGATGCGTTCCTTGTTGCCTTTGCCCGAAATGCGTAACACAGAGCGACCGAGGTCAATATCGCTGATTTTCAGGTTGGAAGCCTCGCTTCGGCGAAGCCCGGTGGCGTACAGCAATTCCAAAACCAGGCGGTCGAGTTGGCCCTTGTAGCCATCGCCAAACTCGATGTGGGTGAACAGCGCCGCCATCTGATTTTCCTGCACAAAAACCGGGAGTCTTTTACCCGTTTTCGGCGCCACGACTTTTTGCATCGGGTCTTTGTCGAGCAAACGGCGTTTTTTCAAAAAACGGAAATACGTCTTGATACAGGAAAGGCGGCGATTGATACTTCGACTGCTTTGTCCGGCTTGCATTTGAGCGACTATCCAGGCCCGGATATGCAAATGCCTCACTTCGGCGACCGAGGTAAGGCATTGATGCTCAGTGCAATGAGCGATAAAATTTTGTAAATCGCCGCGATATGCCGTCAATGTGTGCGGAGAAAAACGGCGTTCGAGCGACAGATATCCGAAAAACGACTCTTCGTGAAACACGAGTGAAATGTGCTAATTTTTCAATTTGCTGATGTGCCAATTCAACCTGCAAGTTAGGCTATTATTTCATTAGCACGTTGCCGCATTAGCAAATTAGCACATTGTTTTAGTCGTTTTTGTTGCCGTACATTTCTTCTTTGTAGACAGCTTTCAGCACTTCTGCGCGGCGTTCTACCGAGGGTTTGCTGAATGCTTTACGGCGGCGCAGTTCTTTCAGAATGCCGGCGCGTTCGAATTTGCGTTTGTACTTTTTAAGCACTTTGTCAATGGCTTCGCCGTCTTTGACTTCAACGATGAGCATGAATTTCTCCTTTGTTTGATGAAAAAAATTTGTTTCCGAAAATTCGGGCTGCAAAGGTAAATTGTTTTCAATAAAAATACAGCCTGTTTTAAAAATTTCCGGAAAAGGAGTTCATGCTTTGAGGGCGTTGCGGATTTGTTTTAAATGCCGGTGGTAGTGCGTTTCAAAAAATGCCATCATTTGCGGCCAGCCGATACGACCGGCGCGCGGGTGTTTATACAAGGCTTTATCGGCCAGATTATCAGGCATTTGCGCGAAAAAATCAGTCCAGGCGGCACGGACTTTTTGCCATCGTTCCTGTACTTCAGCGAGCGTGGAATGGTCCGGCAGATTGTCGTCGCCTACGTTTTTCGGCGCTTTAAATTTGAATGGTGTGTTCAGGTAAAGCCACAGCAAAAAACCGCGTCCGCGTGCGGCGAGTCCCGCAGGTTCCAGTTTCGGGTCGAAACTCAGTTTCTTTTTGACATAGGCCAGCGAAAGCTCTTCCGTCAGGATGAGGTGCTGTATCGTCTGCAGGGCCGACCAGCCGCCACCGGGAGGCTTCCGGTTCAAAATTTCGTCACTCAAAGGGGCTATTTCAGTGAACAGGCTGTTAATCAGTTCGTTGTAGCGTTGGTTTTGTTGCAACAATTCGTTTTTCATGGGGTTAAGGTATGAAAAAGCAAGAGGTAAAAGGCAAGAAACAAAAAGCGAAAAGCAGAGCAGTTGCGGTCGAATCCGCCCTGCTTTTTATATTTGCCTTGTGCCTTTTGCCCGCTTTTGCTTTTCGCTTTAGCCATTTTTCCCCATTTTTGCCCAAAATTAACCTCCCGGCCATTATGTTTTTTTCGAGAATCATGTTGGGGCTGCTGCTTTTCAACCCATTTGGGGCGCTAAGCCAGCAAGCCATCACGGCTGCTAAAAAGCAAACTACAAAGGCAGTCACCCCCCCCAAAACTTACGTCACGGCGCTCACGCAGGCGGGTGACAACTTGGATGCATTGTTGGCTCGTTATGGCCTCGACGGTTACGATTGCAATGTATCACATTTCCTGAAAATCAATAATTTGCGCAATAGCAAAACCATCAAAGCGCCCGCTACCTACAAGCTTCCGATAGAAATTGTCACCTACAACGGTAAAAGTATCCGCACAACCCTGAACATCACCGACTGGCGCGTGGCCAAACGCATCGAGACGTTCAATAAATTCGCCAAAGAAGAAGGCTTGCGTCCTGATAATTTTTTGCAAACCAAAAAGTTGTGGGTTCCCTGGCACGAATTGAATTGCCCTGAAAAAAAAGAAACTGTCACGGCAGAGGCCAGTCTCGACAAAAACAAAAAAGAACGCGTGGTCGCGTTGGGGTCGGGCGAACGCGGCATTGGAAAAAGCGCCCGGAATTTTTCTATTTTTGGAGAAAAATATGCGAATACTCCGCTGATTAGCAGCAGATTAAAAGGAAAAGTGTTTTACCTCGTCAGCGGGCATGGCGGCCCTGACACCGGCGCACAGGGTAAGCGTTCGGGACGTACGCTTTGCGAAGACGAATACGCTTATGACGTGACTTTGCGCCTGCTGCGCCTGCTTTTGAGTCATGGCGCTACGGCTTACATGATTGTCCGCGATCCCAACGACGGTATTCGCGATACGGAGTTTTTAAATTGCGACAGCGATGAGATGACATGGGGCAATCGCGCCATCCCGCGCGACCAAAAAGAACGTTTGCAACAGCGTTGCGACATCATCAACGACCTCACCAGGCAAAACGCTGATAAAGGCGTTGCCGAGCAAATTTTTATCGAAATTCACGTGGATTCGCGCTCTCACGATCACAAAACCGACGTGTTTTTCTACTACCGCCCCGACAGCGAAATCAGCCACAAACTTGCTTTGCACATGCAGAAAGTTTTTCTGATGAAATACCTGAAAAAACGAAGCCAGCGCGGTTACACAGGTACCGTGACGGCCCGGAGCCTCTACATGCTCCGGGAAACGACCACTCCGAAAGCCGTTTATGTCGAACTCGCCAATATTCGCAACAGTTGGGATCAGCAACGTCTGGTATTGAAAAACAACCGCCAGGCTGTGGCGAACTGGCTCTGCGAAGCATTGCTGACACAATAACATCCCATCTCGAGACTTAAACAACCGTGTCAAAAATCGTCATCGCCGGTTCCGGTCGCATCGCCTGGCATCTGGGCAAACGCCTGAAAGCCAAAGGTCTGCCTGTGTCTCAAGTTGTCAGCCGAACTGCGGAACACGCTGAATCCCTGGCCGGGACACTTGGCGCGCGCTGGACGAGTGACTGGGCTGAAGTACTCCCTGATGCAGACTGGTTGCTTATCGCCGTGCGCGACGACGCCATTGACGAGGTGGCTGCCGAGATTTCGCGCTATGTCCCGGATGCACTCGCCACACACACTTCCGGGGCAACTCCCGGTACTGTTTTGAAGCCTTTTTTCAAACGTTACGGCGTTTTTTACCCTTTGCAGTCCTTCTCGTACGATCGTACGCCCGTTTGGTCAAAAATTCCTTTTTGTGTTGACGCTCAATCCAATGAGGATGTTTTGTTTTTGAAAAAAATCGCCAAAACCATCGGCAACCTCGTCTATCGGGTGGACGACGAACAACGCGCTGCGCTTCATGTCGCGGCAGTTTTTGCCAACAATTTCGCCAATCACTGCTTCACCATCGCAGAGAAATTGTTGGAAGAGAAGGATTTGCCTTTTGAAATGCTGCACCCGCTCATGGAAGAGACCCTCGCCAAAGCCCTTCAGGATTCGCCCGCCCGGATGCAGACCGGCCCGGCTGTGCGCGGCGATGCCGAGACAATTCAGCGGCATTTAGATCTTTTGAGAAGGCATCCGCAATGGCTGGAACTATACAAAAAAATGTCGGTGAATATCAATCCTGAGTTGGGGGGCTAATTCGCTTGCCGAATATACTTCTCCAGTTCTCGCAAAATGTTTTTTTAAAAATTCGCCCTTGCCAAATCTCTCCACCTTTTCTCTTGAATTTTACATTTCGGCAAAATACTGACACAAACGGCGAATCTTCTCCCTACTTTTGTCCGCCTTACCTGAACAGCAGCCTCACCACGACCCTTCCCGATTGCAAACTTGAGATTCTTTTATTGCTGTCTCCAAACTCGGAGCAGACATCAACGCCTAACCTTTCTCTGACATGACAAACGCCCGACTCACCGCCATCGGCATAGCAGTTCCCGAAAAAAAGATTGACAATCATTATTTTGAAAAAATCATCGAGACAACCGATGAGTGGATTGTGTCGCGCACGGGCATCAAAACCCGTTACCACACCGGGCCGGATGAATTCACCAGCGACCTCTGCGTGAAAGCCGCGCAAGACCTCGCCGCCAAATACAACAAATCGCTCGACGATGTGGACATGATTCTCGTCGCCACAACTTCGCCCGACCAACCGATGCCGAGCATGGCCTGCCGGGTGCAATATCGCCTGAATTTGCAACGAGCCGGTGCGCTCGATATTTACGCCGCTTGCGCAGGATTTAGTTACGGCGTGGTGATGGCAAGGGGGCTGATAGCAGGCGGGATGCACCGGAAAATCCTCGTCATCGGCGCGGAAACGCTCTCGAAAGTGACCGATTTCACCGACCGTACTTCCTGTTTTCTCTTTGGCGACGGCGCGGGCGCTGTGCTGATTGAAGCCGATGAAAAAGGCAATGTTGGCGCTTGTGTCACAGGCGCGAATGGAGAGGGCGGGCCGGATTTGTACATTTCCGGTTTTGCCGAAACAATTGATGGGCAGGAACTTAAGATGAACCGCTGCATCGTGCAAAACGGTCGTAAAGTGTTCAAATGGGCAGTCACTAAAATGTCGGAGCAGATGAAAGTGCTGGCCGGTAAGAATGACTTGACACTCGACCAGATTGACTGGTTTGTGCCGCACAGCGCCAACTTGCGCATCATCGAAGCCATTTGTAACGAGACGGGTTTTCCGATTGAAAAGACTTTGGAAAGCATCGTGGATTTCGGCAACACTTCTTCTGCCTCGATTCCGATTGCGCTGTACAACGGTATCCAATCGGGCAAGGTGAAGCGCGGCGACCGCATCATGATTTTGGGTTTCGGTGGTGGGCTGGCATTTGCCGGGACGGTTATCGAGTGGTAATTGAGAGTAATTAGAGGCTATTGGAAGTCATTTTTTAAAACTTCCGCCCAAACCCGCAGCAAGGTCCCCTGTTCTTTTTCCCAGTTCCATTCCTCCCGCGCCACGAGGCAGTTTTTTTGTAAACGCGTGTACAAGTTTTTGTCTTTCAACAACTTTTTCACCGCGTTGGCCACCGCTTCGGGGGTCAATTCGTCGAGCAGGACGGCGACTTCGTGCTGCTCATTCAGCGCCCGGTATTCGGGAAAATTCATCGTCAGCACTGGCACGCCGACTTGTACGGACAGGAAAAATTTATTGGCGAGCGAGTAATAGTAACTGAGTCCGCGATTTTCGAGCAGGTTCAGACAAAGCCAGGCTTGACCGGCGAGCGTTTTAAGGTCATCGGGTTTTACGAAGCCGAGAAATTTTACCCTTTTTTTTACATTCAGTTCGACTGCCAGCCGACGCAGTTTTTCGGAAAGATCGCCTTCGCCCGCGAGCCAAAGTTGCACATTGTCAAGGCTTTGCATGGCTTTCAGCATGGTCTCGATGCCCCGGCCTTCGTTGAGCGCGCCCATGTAGAAAAGGATTTTCGGAGTTTCATTTTTGAGGGATAGTGTCTCGATTCGTGTCGGTACATTGCGCACCACGCCGAATTTCAAGCCGTATTTTTCTTCAAAAATTTTTGCCAATGCAGGCCCCACCGTGTAGGCGTGCAGGTAAAACGGGAGGCAAACTCGAGCCACCATTCCCCAAATTTTTTTTACAAAATGCCGCCCGACAACTTCGGGCACCTCGGTGAAATATTCGTGGGCGTCGAACACGCGTTTTTTTCCGCGGATAATCGTGGCAACACACCCGGCGGGCAGGGTATCGAGGTCAATGGAACAAACGGCATCGTAGCGGGCAAACAGCAGAAAGATGAAAAGCCGGAGGTTGTATTCAGCGTAAAACGGGAAACCTTTTCGGAAAAAACAACGCAGCCGTTTTTGCTGAAAAGGTCTGGTTCCCAACGGAATAGAGTGGGGGAGTGCTCGCCCGACGAGTGTGACCGCGTAGCCGTTCGCCGCCAACGTGCCACCAATGCGATGCATGCGGGCGTCGTAACTGAGGTCGTTGGTGACGGTGAAAATTATAGTCATTGGCTACGCCGTCATTAGAGTCATTTGTTATTAATCGCCATTGGGGTCATTAAAATCATTTCCAAATAACCGAATCATCATATCAACGAATCACCATTTCCTCAAAATTCTTGCAAGGCTGCGTACACCAAATCCACCGGCAGCCCCATCACGTTTTGAAAAGTCCCTTCGATGCGGGTGATTTTGCAGTGACCTATCCAGTCCTGCGCGCCATAAGAACCGGCTTTGTCGAATGGCTCGCAAGTGCGGATGTAGTAGTCAATTTCTTCGTCTGTCAGTTCTGCAAACCAGACTTTGGTGACGCCTGCGAGTGTTTTTTCCTGTTCTTTCGCCAGCAGGCAAACGCCTGTGATGACGGTGTGCTGCCGGCCTGAAAGTTGCCTTATCATGCGAAAAGCGTCGGCATAATCGGCTGGTTTATTGTAAATTACGTCGTCGAGAATAACGACCGAGTCGGCGGCGAGAATGATTTCTCTGTCTTGAACGAGGTGGGCGACGGCGCGGGCTTTTCGCCGGGCGAGCCAGGGGGCGACTTCTTCGGCGGGCATTTCCGGCGGAAAACTTTCGTCAATATCGGAGGCCTGAACGCTGAATTGGAAGCCTGCTTCCCGCAACAACTGACTTCGGCGCGGGCTTTGAGAGGCAAGGATAAGGGGGCGATTGAGCATGTCGTTTTTTTACCGGGGCAAAATTAGAAAACTGACACCAAGCCAGGACGCAGCAATTTTTTCAAAAAAATCTGCGTCCTGACTTGGTGGTGCTTAAGGCGCTCCCTTCGCGATATCAATCATCAGGCTCAATTCTTCCACCAGAGCATCGGTGCTACCGGCGTAGCCGACACTTTTGAAACGAATTTTACCTTCTTTATCCACTACAAATTTGGTCGGGATGCCCGATACCCCGAAGGAGGACACGACTTTGTTGTCGTTGTCCATCAACACATTAAAGGTGTAGCCGTTGTTTTTGATGAAATCGCCGGCATTTTTTTCCTTTTCGTTGCCGTTTTCCCAGGTATCCACGAACACGAATGCCACCTGCGGGTCGGTCTGGTATTTTTCCACTGCCTGTTGCATACCGGGGAAGGAGGATTTGCAGGGGCCGCACCAGGTCGCCCAGAAGTCCACGACGACGACCTTGCCGCGCAAGCCGTCGAGGCTGACGGTTTCACCTTTGAGGTTTTTCAGAGTGAAACCGGGCGCGAGTTCGTCGAGCATTTTCTTTGTCAGGGCGGCTTTCATGTTTTCCTGCGCGACCCGCTCCAGGCCGGCGAGATAAACGGCGTGTCCTGTGTTGGATTTGTCCTCTGCGAGATAGCATTTTTTGAATTGCTCTTTCATTTTGGCGGTAGCGGCGCCTTTCAGGATGAACCCTTCGAGTTGATGGCGGAGGTCGGGTGAGCCGGCGCGTTCGAGGTATTCGGTAAAACGCTCGTTGAATTCGGCATTGCCGTAATTGTTGATTTTTACAACTTCTGCCTGATATTCAGCGGCTTTGAGCGGATTGCCTGTTTTGTCGAGCAAGAAGGCATAAGTGTCGGCGTACATGGCAAAAGTGGCTTTGCGTTGTTCCAGCCAGTCTTTTTCCGTCATCGAGACGACCCTTTTGGGTTCGGAAGGCGCGACGATTTCCCTGCGCGCCCAGGCGGTGGCTTCGGCTGCCAGTTGGCTGGCGCGGTTCAGGTCTTTGTTTAGTTCTGCCAGGCCCCAGGCGATATTATTGTAAGTGCTGGCGCGTTTGGCGGGGGAAACTTTTGCCGCTACCATCGTGAACAAAGGCCAGTTTTCCTGCTCTCCGTATCGGGTCAAAATTTGCGCATACGCCTGGTCAATCGTGTTTTTCTCTTCGTCTGTTTGGGGCGGATAATCTTTTTTGTAAGTATCAATCATGACCTCGCGTTTGGCCAGGTCCACCTCGGCGCTAATGGCGCGCATCCGTTCTTGTTTGGCAACTGCGTCAGGATATTTTTTACTTAATTTTTCTCTGGCCGACGCTACTTTGTTGTTCTCTTTCAGGCGATTGTACTGATTGATGATTCCGACCAGGTCGCTTTCCGAGATGTTCGGATCGTTTTCCATTTCCTCCAAAATCGCCAGCGCTTCCTGCTTGCCGTCGTCGCCGCGTTTGGCACGCAACGTGGCGCTTACGAGGGTGGAAAAATACTTTTTCTTCAAATCAGGTCGCCCTGCGAATGCCTGATTGAGCCATTCGAGCGTTCGTTCAGGGCGGTTTTCAAACTCTAAAAACCGTCCCCAGTCGGCAAACAAAACGGCTTGCGCAGCCAGGGCTTCGGGCAACGGTTTTCCGGCGGCATCGCACATGAGGATGAAGTAACCTTGTCTGCTATTGTTGTCGAAAAGTTCTTCGTTGGCACGCAAAAGTATAGTGGCTGCCAATGCTTTGGAATTGGAAACGTAGGTACCGACAAGGCGGTTATTTTCGTTGCGGAATTCAATTTCCTTCAGTTCTGGCGTTTTGTCAACGTACTCGAACACAAGGAGTTGCAATCCTTCAGCGTCTTTCAGGGGGCTTTCGAGCCAATTGTATTCGATGCGAATTGTCTCGCCAGGTTTAGGGTTGGCAGGTGTAATTTTCAGGTTTTTCCACCCGGTTTGAGCGGCAAGCAGGGCAGGGAAGAGGGCGAGGAAAAGAAGTAGTTTTTTCATGTAAAATTTTGTTTTTTGAAACACAAAAGGTCTTTGGATTTTCAGTTTTCAACGCAACAAAGTCACGTTTCCTTTTTTCTCCAGCATTTCGCCGCCAATGCAGCCGACGCGAAGGTAGTAACCGTAGGTTTCGGCGGGTTGCGGCTTGCCACGGAAAGACCCGTCCCAGGCGTCGTCGAGCGCAGTTGCTTCAAAAATTTTTTCTCCCCAACGGTTGTAAATGACCCAGTAAACTTCTGTGGCAATGTTGCTTTCCAGTTTAAGTTCGTCGTTCTCGCCGTCGGCATTGGGAGAAAAACCGGTCGGGAAAAATACGAAGGGTTCGTCACAGATGAGGGCGCGCACCACCACCCGCACCGTATCGCTGAAAGTGCAACTTCCTGCAATGGGTACAGAAACGATGTAGTCGGTTGTCTCATCGGGGCTGGCGACAGGATTGGCGATGTTCGGGTTGGACAGGGTGCCGGGCGGTTGCCATTTGAAACTGAGTGCGCCTGGCATACTTGCGTTGAGTTGCGAGGTTTCTCCCTGAAAAATGGTGTCAGGCGAGGCAGTTGCTTCCAGCGTGTTAAGGTCGGCTACGACGATGCGTACGGTTTTTTCGATCTCGCAGGGGCTGTTGTCGCTGGTAATGGTGACGGTGTAATCCGTTGTGACAGAGGGCGATGCGAGCGGGTTGGCCGCTGTCGGGTCAGATAAAAATGCTGCCGGCGACCAAAGATGTGTGAACGAGGTGTCGGCATCCGGAAATAAGAAAACGCTTTCACCGGGGCAGATTAGCACGCTGTCCTGCAACAAATTCACAGGTGGAATCGGCGGGAAAAACAGAAAATTGACCATGTCGGTGCAACCGTTCTTCGAAGTTGCGACCAATTTCAGGCTGTGTTGGCCGGGTTCTTCCACAACAAAAGACGGGTTTTGCGCCGACGATTGTTCGACTACTCCGCCGGGACCGGTCAGCGTCCATTGCCAGGAGGCTACGTCGAAAACTGTGTCCGTACTCAAATCACCGGCTTGTACCAGAAGGCCATTTTCGTCGCAATCGGGAAATGTAAAGTTCATCCAGGCGCGGATGTAACTGTTCGTCAGGTAAATCGTTTTGGTGAACGTATCGCGGCAAGTCGGCTTCGATTGGGCGATGAGGCCGATGGTGTAATAACCCGTGTCAGGAAAAACATAAGTGGGCGAATAGGCCGTTGAAGTCAGGCTCGTGTCGCCGCCCCAGTCGAAAAACCACTGGTAACTGTTGTTTTGCAAACCCTGATTTAAAAACTTTACTGCCAATGTGTCGCACACGACTTCCGGGACAAAAAACGCTGCGATAGGTTGGCCGCAGTCGGAAACGTTGTACTGAAAATCGCGCCGCGTGGTCGAAATCAACTCGCCATCGCGGTATTCGTCCGCACAAATACCGACGACGTAGTTGCCAACCAGGTTCGGTACGCCTGTTAAAAAACCCGTTACCGGGTCAATCGTGAGCGGGGCTCCGCCGAGCACGTTGTTCAAATCATAGGGTGTGCGCCAATCCACTTCTTTGTATGGGCCGGGATTAGGCGGCTGCGGAATAGGCTTCAACGAATCGGCGCCAGCCAGCGGTGTACAAAGCCGGTATACGAGTGAGTCGCCGTCGGGGTCGGTGGCCGAGTGATCGAAATCAATCGGCTGGTGGATGCAGATGGCGACTGGGGGCCACTGGTTGAACGTCGCGCTGCTGTTGCAGGCATCGAGCGCCTCTTCCGAAATGTAAGTGATGATGGTAATGCCCGTGCGAAGCGGACCTATAATATTGCGAATCAGTTGATTGCGACAACAACGCTGATACACGAGCGAGTAGCCGCCGGGGATTTTCGGCAAATTAACAACAGCCTTGTAAGTGGTGCCGTGCGCGCACACATCGGGCGGAACGGTCAGGCAAGGGTCGTTGAGAATAATCGGCAAAGTGTCGTTGGAAAAAGGATCCCAGAACAGTGTGAGGTCGTCCACCAGGTTCCATTGCGAATCAAAAATGCCAACCGAAGCAGGATTGTCAAACCACGGCACACCTGTGTAACAGTCGCGATAGACGATGAGCGTAATTTCGTATTGATTGCCGCCCAGACACTTGTAGGTAATTTCCCCCCCGACGATGTGGGTGGCGGAAACAAACTGGAGGCAACTGAAAAAGAGACTGAGACAAAAAGCGAAACGGGTCATCATGCTGAAAACGGGGAACGGGAGCGAATGTAGGCAGATTTTCTGCAAAGCCGTTCGCCCGTTTGGTCAAATGACACATTTAGCGTTTCGGTTGCTGCTCCAAAAACGACAAAACCTGTCGTTCCAACTCCTCGCCGCCAAATTTCCAGATATTACTGTGACCGCCACCGGGCACGGTAATCCATTGTTTGTCAGGCGATTTTACAGCATCGAAGTTGCGGCGGTTGAACTCGATTGGAATTTTATCGTCTGCGTCGCCGTGCAAAAACAACACTGGGCGCTCAATCGTCGCTGCCGCTTCCACCGGCTTCACCATTGCCGGTTCGAAGTGCGCGATTTCGCCCGATTTTTTGATGACACGATTCACAATCATGTCGCTGCGAAGCCCAAACAGGTAATCCGCGCCATATTCTTTCGCTACCTTTTCAAACTCATCGAATGTGCTCTCGATGATGCCGAACACAATCCTTTTGTCCAGCCCCATTGCCTGCAAACCGATGGCGCCGCCCAGCGAAGCGCCCCAGATGCCGACGGGTTTGCCGCCAGTGATTTTCATCGCCGAATCCACCACTGCAACGATATCGTATTTTTCGCGATAGCCGAACGTGCAGAACTCTCCGCCACTTTCTCCGTGTGCCCGCAAATCGAGCGTGATAGCATTGAATCCGTTGCTTGTCAGTGTTTTAGCCTTCCCAAACTGCGTTTCCTTGCAGTTAGAAATGCCGTGCAGGATGATGACCGTTGCCCGCGCAGAGTCTCCATTTGCGGGGAAAAACCAGCCTTTCAAAGTCAGGCTGTCCTGGGTATAAATATTAATCTTTTGCCCTCGCAAACCGTAGTTTTCAGGCAAAAACCCTTTCGGGAAACGCCAGGTGTTTTCTGCAGGCACCATCCGAAAAGGTTTGATGCCCACGTATGGCAACACGTTTTCTACGGCAAAAAAACCGACTGCGGCAGACAGCCCGAAAAGAACGGCGGAAACTTTGGCAAGTTTTTTAAATCGCATTTTTTGGCAAATAAAATGACATGGCGGATTTGCAAATCCATGATAGAAATGACAATCAAGAATCGAAAAACATGACAACATTTGCGCTCAAAAGGTTGTCGGTTTTCTGCAAACGCTTGCCAAAATTCGGCAGAAACAGGTTCGCGACGCCAAAAACGCACTCGTTTATGAAATACGTTTTACCCTTTGCCGGCTCGTTGTTGCTGGTGTTTGATTTTTCCTGTAAAAACCCTTCCGGGCAGGAGCAATTGTTTGTCGCCAAAGATTTTACGGACGAAAATCTTTTTTCGGAAAACATCGAAGGTCCCGATTTTGACAAAAACGGCCAACTCTACGTCGTGAATTTTCAGCGCGACGGCACCATCGGAAAAGTGAACGCTGACGGCTCCTGCGAACTGTTTCTGGAACTGCCCAAAGGCAGCAACGCCAACAGCATCAAGTTCGACAGCAAGGGAAATATGCTGCTCGCCGACTGGCCCATGCACAATGTTTTGAAAGTGGACATGACGACAAAACAAGTCGGCATCCTCTGTCACGACGATCGTTTCAATCAGCCTAACGATTTGTGTATCAATAAAAAAGATCAACTTTTTGCCTCCGACCCGAAATGGAAAGACGACTCCGGCCAACTCTGGCGCATCGAGCCGGACGGACGCGCGGTATTGCTGGAATCGGGCATGGGCACAACCAACGGTATCGAACTCAGCCCCGACGAAAAGCGACTTTATGTGGCTGAAAGCCTCCAGCGAAAAGTGTGGCAATACGACCTCGACGAAGCGGGAAACCTTTCAAACAAACGCTTGCTCATCGAATTCCCCGACTTTGGCCTCGACGGGATGAAGTGCGATCTCGCGGGCAATCTTTACCTCACCCGGCATGGAAAAGGGACGATTGCCGTTGTTTCGCCAGAGGGGCGATTGCTTCGGGAGGTGATTTTGAAAGGCAAAAAATGCAGCAATCTCGTGTTCGGCGGCAAAGATGGGCGCACCGTGTTCGTCACCATGCAAGACCGGAAAATGATCGAAGCGTTTCGCACGGATATGCCGGGGAAAAAGTTCAGATGAACGGCGCTCAACTTCTCTTCTCCACTTTTGTTTCGCTAAAAAATAGAGCAATATGCGTCTTTTTCTGCTGTTTTTTCTCGTTTTACTGGCTTGCCCCGCCTGTCAAAAAGAAGCCGCGCCACCACCAACAACTACAAATCCAGTTGTTCCTCCTGTCACCAATCCGCCGCATTTGGAACGCATTGACATACTGGCTTTGGGCGATTCCTACACGAAAGGGCAGGGTGTGACATGGGCAAAAAATTTTCCCAACCAACTGACGGATGCGCTGAAATCAGAGCAATACGACGTCGCGGGCGTATATGTCATCGCACAAACGGGCTGGCGAACTGACCAATTAAAGTCGTCCATTGCAAGTCAGGCCAATGTCATTGGCGACAGTACATTCAGCCTCGTCACACTTTGTATCGGAGTGAACAATCAGTACCAAAATGCTGATTTTGAAATCTATAAAAAGGAATTCGAGCAATTGCTTCAAACGGCGATTGAACGTGCCGGCGGACGGACGGACCGTGTTTTCGTGCTTTCTATTCCGGATTGGGCTTACACGACGTATGGTCAAAATTATGGCAACCCGGCCACCATTTCGCAGGAAATTGACCAATACAATGCCGCTAACTACGAGATTGCAAAAGGTTATGAAGTGAACTATGTGCAGGTCACCGACATTTCCCGGCAAGGGCTGGCTCGTCCTGAATTTGTAGCGGGCGATGGCCTGCATCCTTCGGCGCTTCAGTACACCGAATGGCTCAAGATTATGATGCCACAAGTGCGGGATGTTTTGAAAAAATAACTTACCGAGGCAAATTTATTTCACGCAACGACACGGCAACAATACGATGTCACTATTCTGATTATCAATTCTTTGTGTCGTTGCGTCGTCGTGTGAAATGGTTGAAGGATTTTACTCTCGCGCCCAACTTACCCCCGGCAGACCGAACTCTGCAAAATACCGCCACAAAGCCGCAGCATGAAGCGCCTGCGATACGCCACCACTGCGCAACATTTCCAAAACTTCTTTCATCGAAAGCAGTCGGACGGCGATTTCTTCCGTCGCGTCCAATTCCTGATTTTTCATTTTTTGTACGCCGGTCGCCAGAAAAATATGGCAGGTGTTGGTATGTGTGGCGGGGTTGGGAGAAATCGAAATCCAGTGGCGCCACTCGCCGCCACCGTAGCCCGTTTCTTCGAGCAGTTCGCGTTGTGCGCCTTCCAGATGCGGCTCGCCGGGGTCGGCTACACCACCCGGTAGTTCGTAATGGACACCTTCATTGCCATGCCGATATTGTCGTACGAGCACGAACTCGTTTTCGGCAGTGATGGCAAGCGCATTCACCCAATCAGGATATTCAAACACAAAATAATCCTCGATGCGGACGCCATTGGGTAATAAAACTGTGTCTTCCCGGAGCGTCATGTAGGGTTGCCGGTCGAGGACATAACGACGGTCGAGGACGAGCCAGGGTAAAGGGTCTTTCATCTGTAGCGGTTTGCAGTAGCAGTGGACAGTAGGGTTGAAAGAAAAATGATGGCAAAGGTAGGCTGGAAAAATTTCCTTGAGAGGGTTAGCTACACTACTGTTACTGCCAACCGAATTTACTTTACTTTGCCGCCTTAAAATCAATCCTACTGTATGAAATCGAACAAATCCCTCTGGTTTGCCGTGCTGAGTGCTGCAGCGGTGGCAGGGTTGCATTTTCTTCCGGGCATGGGCGTACCCATCGAAGCGCAGGTGCTTTTTGGAGCGCGTTGGTGGGCTGTCGGCGCATTGTGCATTTATGGTTACAAGAATAACTCGCTGACAACGTGGATTTTAATCAGCATGATTATCGGGATGGCTGTCGGGTATGATTTCCCGAAAGTGGGAGCGGGGATGGAGATTTTGAGTAAAATTTTCATTCAACTTATCAAAACTGTCATCGCGCCGCTATTGCTGGCGACCCTGGTAGTCGGCATCGCCGGACAAAGCAACTCGAAGGCGGTGGGCCGAATGAGTGCGAAGGCTTTTACTTATTTTATCATCGCTACTTCCATCGCGTTGGTGGTAGGTTTGGTTGCCATCAATATTTCCAAAGCCGGCGTGGGGATTGTGTCCAAAACACAGCCGTCAGAACCGGTCGCTATGTCCACTACTGCGCTCACAGCCTCGGTGGATTCGGTGAAAGGCACGGTAAAATTGTTGTACAACGGCAAAGAACTTGCGACACCACAGCCGCCTGTGAAGCAAGACTGGAAGAAGGTCATTCTTCATATTTTCCCGGAAAACGTGGCAAAAATGGTGTACGAAGGCGCTGTGCTTCAGGTGGTTGTGTTCAGCCTCATCTTTGGTTTCGCTTTGCGACAAGTGAATGAAGCGCATCGTTTCAATATGCTAAGCTGGCTCGAAAGCCTTGGTGAGGTCATGTTCAAATTCACCAACATCATCATGTACTTCGCTCCAATAGCGGTCGGCGGCGCGATGGCATTTACGATTGGTACGATGGGCTTCGAGGTTGTAGGCAATTTGATAAAACTGCTGCTTACGCTCTACGCGGCGTTGTTTGTGTTCATTTTACTGGTGTTTTTTCCGGTGCTTATTTTTTTCAAAATACCCATCAAAAACTTTTTCCGTGCCATTTATGAGCCTGCTTCTTTGGCTTTTGCGACGGCCAGTTCGGAAGCGGCATTTCCCAAGGCGATGAAAGCGATGGAAGATTTTGGCGTGCCACGCCGCGTTGTTTCGTTCGTGTTGCCGACCGGGTACAGTTTCAATCTCGATGGCTCCACGCTTTATCTTTCATTGGCTTCCATTTTCTGTGCCCAGGCAGCCGGCATGGAGCTTTCCTGGCAAACGCAACTGGCCCTGATGGGTACTTTATTGCTCACTTCTAAAGGTGTGGCGGGGGTGCCGCGCGCCTCTTTGGTCATTCTGGCGGGTACGGTCAGTCAGTTCAACATCCCGGAATGGCCCATCGCGGTCATCCTCGGCATAGACGCGCTGATGGACATGGGCCGCACTTGCACCAACCTGATTGGCAACTGTTTAGCCTCGGCAGTGGTGGCAAGGTGGGAGGGAGAGTTTGATGACGAAAAGGCGGAGCAGTTTTGAGAATCATTTCGCATCTGTGATGAGAAAAGAATACAGATACATCGCAATTATTTTAGCCGGGTTTATAGGTGCGCTCTGGTTTGCCAAACCGTTACGGGCGTTTTTAGGCAATCAAACTTCAAATGAAGTTGAAAACCATTTGATAGCCGGTATCGTCGTGAGGTTCGTTATTGTGATGATACTGCTTTTTGTTTTGTTTAAATGGAATTTAAAAGCGTTCAACGGAATAGGGGAAAAGGCGTCTGTCATGAACTTACACGCCTTGATCATTCCAGGCTCAATACTTCTGATGGGAATTTTTAGCAACTGGGATGATTATACAAACTCGAAAGCATATCTGCTGGTAATATTCGCTATTTCTGTTCTATTGGTGGGTCTGGCTGAAGAAATATCGTTCCGGGGTTTGATTCTGCCGCTCTTCATACAAACTCAAAAAGAAAAGAAATACGGGATTCATCTGAGTGTGTTGTTTACCGCTTTATTGTTTGGAGCACTGCATTACATAAACCTTGCAAAAGAGCCAGATAACTTTTGGGGAATCACAAGTCAAGTGTTTTTCGCAACGTCAATCGGCGTTTTTTTGGGCGGCTTGTTCCTGCGAACGGGTAGTATAATTGTCGTTTCAGTGTTTCATGCGTTGGTAAATTTTTCTTTCGGAACGAGTGATTTGAAGGAAAAAGTTGTGACAAAAGCCGCCGAGGAGTCTTCTAAAGAAGTGAACTGGAATACGGTTATTCCTACAACTATCCTTTTCGCATTCATTTTTATAAGCGGGATTTATATGATAAATCGCGTGGACAAGGAAGCGATTAAAAGTAAATTGGACAACTTAAGACTATAAAATAATGCTTGAAAAGAGCAACTCTGCCCAACGTGTGAAAATCCTCAACGCCGCCGTTATCGTTGCCGCGCTCGGCTATTTTGTTGACATTTACGACTTGCTGCTCTTCGGCTTCGTTCGGGTAAAAAGCCTGACGGACCTGGGTTTTTCCGGCCAGGACCTGACAGACAAAGGCCTGTCGCTGCAAAACTGGCAAATGGGCGGGATGCTCATCGGTGGGATTTTGTGGGGCGTTTTGGGCGATAAACTGGGCCGGGTGCGGGTGCTGTATTTTTCCATCGCCTTGTATTCTGTTGCCAATATTCTCAACGGCTTCGCGACAGGTTACAGCGACTACGCCTTCTACCGGCTCATCGCGGGTATCGGTTTGGCGGGCGAGCTGGGCGCTGGCATCACACTCGTGTCGGAGGTTTTACCAAAGGAAAAACGCGGTTTGGGAACGATGCTGGTGGCGAGTATCGGGCTTTCCGGGGCCTTACTGGCCTGGGTGATCGAGCATTTCTTCGAATGGCGCACCTGCTATTTTATCGGCGGAGCCTTGGGTGTTTTGTTGCTTGTCGTGCGGATAAGTGTCTCTGAATCAGGTATTTTCCGAAACGTGCAGGCGCAATCGCATATCAGCCGGGGCAATTTTTTTGCCTTGTTCACCAATCGGGACCGGCTTGTGCGTTTCTTACGCTGCATTTTTATCGGCACCTCCACCTGGTTTGTGATAGGTGTGCTGGTATTTTTTGCGCCTGAATTTGGAAAAGCCAAAGGGCTGGGAGGAATTCTGGCCTCCAACGCTATCGCGATTGCCTACATCGGGCTCATTTTAGGCGATTTGGCTTCGGGATTTTTAAGTCAAATACTGCGCAGCCGGGTGAAGGTCATGGCCTTGTTTCTTGTGCTGGATGTGCTAGCAGTGACGGTGTATCTGGCTCTGCCATTTTCCAGCCCGGCGATGTTTTATCTCGGTCATTTTATCCTGGGATTTTCGGTAGGTTTTTGGGTGATTTTCGTGACAATCGGCGCCGAACAATTTGGTACAAACCTGCGCTCTACAGTGGCGACTTCTGTTCCGAACTTTGCACGAGGGATGCAAGTGCCTATCAATGAGTCATTTAAATACCTGAAAAGTGCAGCCGTGACGGGTAGTGTCATCACGGCTGGCTATATCGTGGGCGCTATTTGCCTCGGCATCGCATTTCTCGCGTTATGGGGCATGAAAGAGACTTTTGACAAGGATTTGGATTACGTGGAGGAAATTTGAAATCGCTACGCTTTGATTTTTGCCAGAATGATTGCGTCGAAATATTCCCCGTTTTTCAAGGCAAATTTACGGGCGATGCCCTCGCGTTGAAATCCCGCTTTTTCGAGCAACCGCGCCGAGGCGGGATTGTGCGTAAAAACCAAACCTTCTATACGCACAAGCGGGCGGGTTTCAAACCAGTAATCTGTCAACTTTTTAACCACTTCGGTCATAATGCCTTGTCCGCGAAATGGCGCTGCGAGCCAGTAGCCGATTTCGTCGCGGTGCCCTTCGATGCCCGTATGTACAAAACTCCCTATGCCGCCGATAAGTCCGAATTCTTTGTGGCGAATCGCCCAATTCGTAAGGCGACCGTGTTTCTCAAAATTACTTTTTGTCAACGCCAGCCATTTATCAGCATCGGCTTCGACGTATGGGTACGGAATCGTCAAAGTATTTTGATAAATGACCGGGTCATTCAGGTAGCGCACCAAATTTGATTTGTCTTCCTCCCGAAATTCGGTCAGTGCGATCAGGTCGTTGATGATGATTGTTTCTTCCATGTTCCGAAGATGATTTTGTTTTCAAGAGGCGCAACTTGAAAATTCAGAAGATAGTTTCCTTTTTTTGTCACGCGGTCGGAATGGCAAAAGGCTTACTCTCTATAGATTGCCACCGCCCGCTCGCCTGGCTTCGCCCAGCCGCGATACATGCCGGCAGAATTGAACGGCAGCGCGACGTTCCCGTCTTTGTCCACAGCGATAAGGCCGCCTTCGCCGCCTTTTTCCACGAGTTTTTTATTCACCACAAAATCGGCGGCTTCCACGAGAGAAAGTCCTTTGTAAGCCATGAGCGCCCATACATCGTGCGCCACGGCATAGCGGATGAAATACTCGCCGTGACCCGTGCAGGAGACGGCGCAGGCGTCGTTGGAAGCATAAGTGCCGGCGCCGATGACGGGCGAATCGCCGATTCGGTTCCAGCGTTTATTGGTCATGCCGCCCGTGCTGGTTCCGGCGGCGAGGTTGCCGTTTTTGTCGAGCGCTGCGCAGCCGACCGTGCCGAATTTACCATCAATATTTTTCTGAAAACGTTGGTTTTCAGGAAATTCTAATTGTCCGCGTTGTCCGCTTTTTTCTTTTTCCTCCTTCAACATTTCCTGTAAAGTTTTCCAACGTTCTTCTGTAAAAAACCACTTCGGGTCCACGAGTTCGAGGCCATTTTCAGCGGCGAATTGTTCCGCGCCTCGTCCGGCAAGGAACACGTGCGGCGATTTGTCCATCACAGCGCGGGCGAGTTGGATGGGATTTTTCACCGTCGTCACGCCGCCGACAGCGCCTGCTTTTTGGGTGGTTCCGTCCATGATACTGGCGTCAAGTTCGTTTTTGCCTTCGTGGGTGAAAACCGCGCCGCGCCCTGCGTTGAAAAGCGGGCAGTTTTCGAGCCAGGTAACAGTTTGTTCCACGGCGTCGAGGGCGGTACCGCCATTTTTCAGGATGGTTTCGCCGACGGTCAGGGCGGAATCGAGTGCCGCCCGGTAGGCTGCCTCTTTTTCAGGCGTCATTTCTTCGCGCCGGAGCGCGCCGGCGCCGCCGTGAATGGCAATGGCGTAGTCGGGTTTTTGAGTCACAGATTTTTGATTTTCAGCAGTTTGGCTTTTGTTTTCGCAAGAAAAAAACGCCGCTGCGAAGACCGCTACAACCAAGGTTATTTTTTTCATACAGAAGAAAATTTGAATTTTGCCCAAAGTTGAAAAAACTCTCGAACACTCAAACACTCCAGTACTCAAACACTCTTACATGAAAATTCTCATTCTCGGCGGTGGCAACATGGGCATGACCTACGCTCAAAGTTTTTTGCGCAGCCGTATCGTGACTGCTGACAACCTGATGATTCTTTGCCGCACTTATGAAAAAGCGAATCAACTCAGTCAGACACATGAAGGTCGTTTTTTCAGCGACCCGCGCCTTTGTGTGTCTGAAGCCGATTTGTTGATTTTGGCTGTAAAACCTCAGGATTCAGCCCGGTTATTTGATGAAATTCGCGATTTGGTGCAGCCTGGTCAAGTCTATCTGAGCATCATGGCGGGGGTTCGCATCGCCTCCATTGGGCAGGCGCTCGGCGCAGATAAGATCATCCGCGCCATGCCTAACCTCCCGGCACAGATCGGCGCGGGCGTGACTGCTTTTACTTCGACTGACGCTGTGACGCGCATCGAACTGGTGATGGTGCAAAACCTGCTCAGTACGACAGGCAAGACAGTTTATGTGGAGCGCGAGGAAATGATTGACGCTTCCACGGCTATTTCAGGCTCCGGCCCGGCTTATGTTTATTATTTTATGAACGCCATGATGGAAGCGGCCAAACAGATGGGTTTTTCGGAATCAGAAGCCGAATTGCTTGTGAGCCAGACATTCACCGGGGCAGTGGATTTGTACAACAAGGCGGATCTGAGTTGCGAAAACTGGATTGCGAAAGTGGCCTCGAAAGGTGGCACGACGGAAGCCGCACTGCAGGTATTTCGTGAGACGGCACTGCATGAGGACATTGTAGCCGGGGCCAATGCAGCGTTGGCGAGAGCCAGGGAACTGGGGAAATAGCTCCCAAACTACCTGTGTTTGTTGTGCTGATGTAAATTTTTATATCGCTGCCATTTTTAGTTTTGAAAAAAGAAAGCAGCACCTTACTTTCGGGTCGAACTAAAACCGTTTTTTTCAAAAAATTTTTATCGCCTATGATGAACGAACCTATACACTCGCACATGACGAAAGACGTCATTACTATCCGGCCCGACAGCACCCTCGGTGAAGCGCGGGAAATTTTGCTGAAAAAACACATTCATCACCTCCCGGTGGTGGATGGTAAAAGGTTGGTCGGCATGGTCACTTCCTGGGATATTTTCAAACTCGGCAAATCCGCAGATGAATATGGTTCCATGAAAGCCAGTGAGATAATGACTACCAAAGTTGCCACGCTCGAACCCGACCAGCACCTCGGTGCAGTGGCCGACGTGCTCACGCGGCATCTTTTTCACGCCGTCCCGATTGTCAACGACCAACACGAATTGCTGGGCATCGTCACCTCTACGGATATTATTCGTTACGGACACAGCAAGGAATATCCGGAAAACCTGGAAAAATTCATTTCTGAAAACATGATTTGACAAAGGCGACGGGGTTTCAATGTTTCAAATTCATAACGGCGGAGCGACTTTGAGGTCGTTCCGCCGTTCTTTTTGTGAACTGATGGCCTGACAAAATGTTTTGAGAGGCAAAACAAACACGATGTCCGTTTATACTTTAAAGCGTGTGCAACGCTTGCCTATCTCGCTGGAAAAAGCGTGGGAATTTTTCTCTTCGCCGCTGAATCTCAAAGAGATAACACCATCCTACATGGGTTTCCACGTTACTTCCGACCCGGCTTTTTTACAAAAAATGTATGCCGGCCAAATCATCACTTACACTGTAAAACCCCTGCTCGGCATCCCGCTTTTTTGGATGACCGAAATCAAGCACGTTGAGCCGGGACAATTTTTCGTGGATGAGCAGCGCGTCGGCCCATACGCGATCTGGCACCACCAACATCATTTCAGGGCCATTCCCGGTGGCGTGGAGATGACCGATTTGGTGCACTACAAAATCCCGCTCGGTTGGCTCGGCGATTTTGCCAACTGGCTTTTCGTGCAGCGCCAACTGAACGGGATTTTTGATTTTCGCTGGAAAAAACTGGAAGAATTGTTCGGGAAAATGCCGACTTGAATTTGGCTCACCGCGAAGTCCGCTAAAGGCGCTAAGTTTTTAAAACCAATGTTTTGCGCCCTTAGCGGCATTTGCGGTTTACTTTAAAAATCTACGAGTTCAATTTCAAAAATCAGAACCGAATTGGGTGGTATAGAGCCTATTCCAATGGGGCCGTAGCCGAGAGCCGACGGTAAGAAAAATGTGCCTTTGCCGGTTTTTTTGAGCAAAGGAATGCCCTCTTGCCAGCCAGTGATAAGACCTGACAAAGCAAATTTTGCCGTCTTGCCGTCGTCCGTTTGGTCGAACACAGTGCCATCGGTCAGGTAGCCTTTGTACTTTACCGTGACGCTGTCTTGCTGGTTGGGATGGTCTCCGAAACCTTCCTGCGTGATGATATAATGCAGCCCAGAAGCCGTAGAATCGGCAGTTAAGTTGTTGTCAGTCAAGTATTGACGGATGATTCGGATGTCTTCCTGCAATTGCTCTTCGGGCGAGAGCGTGTCGTCTTTGCAAGAGAAAAAAGCGAGCGCGAACAGCGCGGCAAGGAGAGTGAAATAGCGCATGTGTTTAAATTTTTGAGTGGCGAAAATACACGTCCGCGACTATTTCAGCTGAATCGTTTGCCAAGTCGCCGTGTCATTCATGCGATAATACCGCTCTGGTAAATCTTTGAAAGCATTCGACGGAATCATCAGAAACGTTACCATCGAGTCGCGGGGAAGCAGGGTGGCGAGGCTGTCGGGATTTTCGGCAATCGCCACAACACGCAGAGAATCGGGCGATTCGAGCGCCGAGATTTGCATGGTTTCAAACGGCAAACCCCAGTACATGAGCAGCGTTTTTCGGTCGGTGTCCTCGTAGCCGACCACGTGCTTTCGACCTTCGTAGTGTTGCGTTTTTTTCAAAATATTTCGCAGATATGCAAGCCGCTCCGTGTAGGATTCGTGGGTGTGCCAAATGCCGAACAGCCTGATTGCCAGAAAAATAACGGCCAAAAGCGCGACAGATCTTCCATGTTTCAAAAACATGGAAGATCCCGCTGGCAAAACATCCCACACCAACGGCACGATGAGAAAAACCGCCAGTGTCTGGTAATGGCTTTCCTGAATGTACCAGCGGTCGTCGGCAAGAAAACGCTGCATGATGAGCAAGCAGTAAAAAGCCGCCGAACCCAGCACAAGCGTCGCGTTCAAAAATTGTTTTTTCCAACAATAAAAACCCGCGACGAGCGCGAGCAAAGGCACGAAAAACAACAAGTTGTCGTCCAAATGCGCGGTGAAATCGCGGAGGCTGCTCGAGGCCAACAGTTTTTCCAAAGAAAATTTGAACTCACGGACGTATTGACCCGTCATGCCCCGGTCATAAAAATTCGGCTGGCGCAAAATGTATTTGGAACAAAAAATCAGGGCGAACAAAGCGGCTGTGTCCATCAAAAAACGCCCCGTCAGCAAACCTTTTTTCAGCCAAAAGAAAACCCACACAAAAGCCAGCGGGAAAAACACGAGCGGGTGGTAGTAAATCACCGTCGCTGCCAGCAACAGGCTCAGCGCCCAATCTAATTTTGAGCCCCAGCCTTTCCTTCGCAGCCAAAAACTCCACAATACGAACATGAGCGTAATCGCCTGTAAGAGTTCGTTTTGCATCCAATAAAACGAGTCGCCGACGAGCAAAATATTGAACAGCAAAATGGCGAGCGCGGCTTTTTTGTCTTTCAAAACATGGAGACAAATGCTGAAAAACACCCAGTGAAACAGGACAATAGAAACTGAGTACAACAGCAAAACTGTCTTCAAAGAAGCACCTGTCCAAACGCCGACTAAGGGCAGAAACTGCACCATCGCCGCGCCGAATCTTTCCACCATGATGGCCGGGCTGCCGTCGGCGATGAAGAGGTAACTCTGGAAAGCCGCATCGAGGATGAGCGTCCGTTCCTGCCAAAACCACGCGGCCATTGCCGTCAGGATAACGAAAATGATGTGGCCAGTTGCCGCAATATAAGTTTCGTACAGGGTTGTTTTTGGCTCCACCTTTGCGAATTTTGCGGCCAAAAGTAGCAGTCCTCACTCATTCGCTCACTTACTCATTCACTCATTGGACTACTGGAAATACATCCTCCGCGCCAATCCCGAAACTTCGGAAATCCTCGTCGCCTACCTGTCTGAAGCGCCGTTCGACACCTTTGAGGAAGCCGAAGACGGCTTGCATGCTTACCTGCCCGCTCATGCCGGACAGACGGAAACGGAACGTCAACTGCTTGAATTACAGAAGCAATTCGACTTCGTGTGGGACAAAACCTTCATCCCCGGCCAGAACTGGAACGAAATCTGGGAAAGCAATTTTCCGCCCGTCGTCGTGAATGATTTTTGCGCCGTGCGGGCTGATTTTCACGAGCCAATTCAGGGCGTGAAACACGAATTGGTCATTAATCCGAAAATGGCGTTCGGGACGGGACATCACGAGACGACCTGGCAGTGCATCGCCGCGATGGAGCATCTGCCGATGGCGGGGAAGAAGATTTTGGACTTCGGCTGCGGCACGGGTGTGTTGGCGATTTTGGCCTCGAAACTCGGCACTGCCGAGGTGGAAGCGGTCGACATCGAAGAAGAATCGTATCGCAACACGCTGGAAAACAGCGAAGTAAACGGCGTAACTAACGTGACCGCCCGCTGCGGCACACTCTCTGCCGTGCAAGGCCGCGACTTCGACGGCATTTTGGCGAACATCAACAGGAACGTGATTCTGGATTCGCTGCCCGATTTGGCGGGACTTTTGAAGCCTGGAGGCTGGCTGCTCGTGTCGGGCATTTTACTTCAGGATGAACAGGTTGTGACGGAAGCGGCGGTGAAAGCGGGTTTTGAAAAAAAGAAAAAAACGGAGCGGGGGAATTGGATTTGTGTGGAGTTTAGCGTTTGATTTTCTGATTAAAAGCCTAATTTTGTAGCAAAAAGAAGCGCATGACCACCCACGAATTGAAAGGCAAGGCTTTGGAAATGTTGGCTGCCGTGAACGACAGCGACTCGCTTGCCCGGATTTTGGCTTATATTGAACAATTTATCCCCGATGAGTCACTGGATGTGCTCGCACCCGACGACGACGCTCTTTCCGCTGCACAAGAAGCGGAGTTGAAAAAAATTATCCAAAAAAGTCGAGGCAAAGACGCTGTTTTCATTTCCGAAGAAGCGTTTTTCAAAGGCTATGAGCAATGGACAAAACATTGATTTTCACCGAAGATGCCTTGCAGCATTTTGAAAATATTTACCAATATCTGGAGGAAAATTTCTCGCAAGGCGCAGCAGGTAATTTCGTTCAAAACGTACGCGCAGCTGTCAATAAAATTGTCCATTACCCGGAAATGTATCCTGTTTCAAAGAGTGACCCTGCTGTGCGTTTTTACCGAATGGACAAATACCGCCGCATTTACTACGAAGAAACGGTTTCGGCAATTCGGGTACTTGCAATCTTCGACACCCGGCAAAACCCTGACAAAAGTCCCTATTGACGAAGTGGGCATCCTCACACCAATTCCCGATTTTTGCCGTTAAAGACTCGTCCCCTGTGCAAGTTGAGCGGATTTCAAACGTTCAAGTGTCGCCGACATTTCCATGAAAATTTCCAGACAGCAAGCCCTCAATTTTGCCATACTCGCCCTGCGGTGGTATCTGGCATTTTATATGTTCAGCTACGGCATAGGGAAATTGACGACCGGGCACTTCGGCCTCTACGACCCCAAAATCGCCGAACAACCGATGAAAGACATTGACCCGTTTTATATTGCGTGGTATTTGTTCGACAACAAAATATTCGAGTGGGCGACGGGCTTGGGCGAGATTTTGGGCGCGGCGCTGATAGTGTTCAACCGAACAGCCATCATCGGGGCGCTGGTTTTGCTGCCGCTGATTTTTACGATTTGGCTGATTGACATTTGTTTCACGACGCAGTTGCACGGGTTGGGATTGGTGTGGCGGCTTTCGATGATGCTGGCTGCCGATGTGGCGATTTTGCTTTATCACAAAGACAAATTGCTGCAAGCGTGGCGCTGGCTCACCGAACCCCGCTCCATGCAACCGGGCTACAAATGGTGGGTCTATCTCTTGATGCCGGTGGTGGGATTCTCGATGGATTTCGTGCTGGCAATAATCGGAATTCCCTTCAAAATGATTTTCAATTTTTTCAAATAACGCTTTGAAAAAGAATCTTTTAAAAGTTTCAAACATGAAACACGTACGCTACTCCGCCTTGCTTCGTTTTTGCCTTTTGCTGGCAATCAATTTTCAATTTTCAATTTTCAATTTCATTTTAGCCCAGACCCCTGCCGAAGCAAAATTCCCCGACAACCCTAACGAGTTTGTGGACAAACTCGGCCAGTTTATGACCGCCTCGAAGCGCCCCGACATGGAGGAGGCTTTTTCCGTTTTCAAGAAAAAATACAAAAGCGGTCAATTCAACGAGCAGGACATGAAACGCATGATCGCGATGTCGAACCTGCTCGCCGAATACAAACTTACACCCTTCCCTTATTTCAAAAATTATGTGAACTCCGTGTCTGCCGCCAAAAGCGACCCGGACACTTCGCTGTTCAATCGCTGGCATACGCTGGCAGAGCAAGCCATTGGCGGCGTGGAAAAAGGGCGCACGAAACCGATCAGTCAGTTTCTCGAATTTTCGGTGGATTTTCTCGAGCAACGCGCGCTCAAAACCGGCGAAGGCGGCTCCGTAACATGGAAAGTGAAAGGCGGAAAATTCCATTTCGAGTACATTGACAAACAGCCGCAAATCCGTTGCGAAAGTGTCAACCTTGTCGGGGTGCGAAAACAGGACTCGATTACGATTTTTAGCACTTCAGGCAAATTTTTACCCTTCGAGAATGTGTGGCGGGGTAAAGGCGGTAAAGTTACCTGGGCCGATGCCGGCCTCGACTCCAGCGTGTATGTCCAGTTGACGGATTACAAAGTGGAGGCTGTGAAACCCCTTTTCCAGTGCGACTCGGCACTCATGTTTTACCCGCTTTATTTCCCCGGCAGGAGCATTCCGGGAAAATTTGAACACAACATTGTGGTGGACAACAAGGCGGGCGCTTCGCAGTTTCCGCGTTTCGAGTCCTTTGATAAAAAACTGAAAATCACGAAAATAGGGGAGGGCGTCGAATATTTTGGCGGTTTCCGTCTGGCAGGCAACTCGCTCTACGGCTACGGCTCCGGCAACGAACCTGCCCAGGTGACCGTGTACGATAAAAAACGCCAGAAAGTGTTTTACGGCACGGGGCCGCTTTTCATCATCAAGCGCGAACAGAATATCGTGGCAGAGGGGGTGAACGCCAAACTCTTTATGGATACCGACAGCCTTTTCCACCCGGCGGTGGATTTTCGCTACGACATCCCGGCACAGGTCATCAGCCTGACACGCGGCGACAAAGGCTCCGAACGCAACCCGTTCTTCTCCTCGTTTTACAACATGAACCTCAACACCGACCGCATCGCGTGGTATCTCAACCGCGATTCGCTCGAAATCGGCGCGCGCGCCGGCACCGGTAAAGGGGTAGAACAAAAAATATCCTTCGAGAGTAGCAACCACTTCGACATGGCGGACTACAACAAAATGCAGCACATCGCCAGTCAAAATCCTATCTCGACGCTCTACATCACCTGGCTCGAAAGCGACCAGGACAAGGAAGACAATGGCCGCCTCGTGTCGGACAACGTGTACGCCCAGCGCATCAACCCGAAGTTCGATTATTCGAGTATTCAGACGCTGCTCGCAGAGTTGGTACGCGAAGGCTTTATCAACTACTATTTCGACCGGCACCAGATCGAACTGCGCGACAAACTCATCCACTACGCCCTCGCCAGTCAGGGTAAACGCGACTACGACGGCATCAACATCGAGTCCACAAGTGCCAACGCCAACGCGCGCCTCGACCTGAAAACGAAGGAAACACACGTGCGCGACGTGAAAAAAATCGAACTCAGCAATCGCCAGAAAGTGGCGCTCATTCCCGATAAAAACGAGTTTACTTTGTTGAAAGACAGGGATATGCGTTTCGGTGGGCGTTTGTATGCAGGCCTGGTTTTGTTCGAAGGTTCGGACATGGAATTCAAATACCAGCAATTTCAAATCAACTTTGACTCGGTACGCCACATGGATTTTTACCTGCCGACGGGTGATCTGGACAAAAACGGCCAACCCATCGCCAACGCCATGAACTCGACGGTGGAACTCGTGTCCGGCGTGTTGCTCGTGGACGCACCCAACAACAAATCCGGCAAGGAAGACCTCGCCATATTCCCGTCCTTGCAGTCAAAAAAACACTCTTTCGTTTTTTACGACAAGCGCTCGATTCAAAAAGGCGTTTACACCCGCGACTCTTTTTATTTCAAACTCGATCCCTTCTCTTTCAACGGCCTCGACAGTTACACCAAAGAGCAGTTGAAATTCAAAGGCGAAATGTTCCCGGCCACGATTTTCCCGCCGTTCAAAGAAACAATTGTCGTGCGGGAAGAGGACAAATCCTTCGGTTTCGTCCACAAAACACCCCCAACCGGCTATCCGACGTATTCGAAAAAAGGCAACTACACCGGCGAACTCGACCTCAGTAACAAAGGCTTTTTGGGAAAGGGCAAACTCGAATACCTGACCGCCGACATCGAATCGGAAGACCTTGTTTTCAGGCCAAAACAGACGACCGGAACGGCTAAAAAATTCTTCATGGAAGAAGACCGGGCCGGCGATGTAAAAGTGCCGCAGGCAAAAGGTGAAAACGTGTCGGTCAACTGGCTGCCTTTCAAAGACTCGATGTATGTGGAAAGTAAAGCAAAAGACTTCGAGTTGTTCAAATCGCCCGGCTATTCGCACAAAGGCATCCTCATCCTGACCCCCTCCGGTCTGAAAGGAACGGGCGTGTTTGAATGGACAGAAGGCGTTTTGACCTCCAAATTGATTTCCTACGGGCCTTTTCAGGCCAGTGCCGACACGGCGGATTTGCAAATCAAATCGCTCGACGGCAAGGGTATCGCCTTCGACTCGCGCAACATTGACGGCGAACTCGACTTTGACAAACAAACCGGCCACTTCAAGGCAAACACCGAAAGCGCCACGACAACCCTGCCGCTCGACCAATACCGGACTTCGATGAACGAGTTCACCTGGGACATGAAGGAAAAAACCATCGAGTTCAAAGCGGACCCGAAGAAACCCGGCAACTTCGTGTCTATTGACCCCGACCAGGATACCCTTTCATTTCAAGGAAAAACGGCTTTTTATGACCTCAAGACCAACTATTTGAACATCGGCGGCAACGAGGTCATCAAATCTGCCGACGCCTACATTTACCCCGATTCAGCGGATATCATCATCGAGCCGGGCGGTAAAATGAAACAACTTACCAACGCCCGCATTGTGGCAGATACCGTGAACAAGTACCACACCATCAACCGCGCCACCGTAGATATTTTGGGTAAAAAACTCTACAAAGCGAGCGGCTACTACGAGTACAACATTTACGGCTACAATCAGGAAGTGTTTTTCAACGACATCGTGGGCGAACGGCGTGGCGGCGGCACCAAATCCACCAAAAACGTACTCACTTCCGCCAGTGGTAAAGTAGCGCCCGAAGACAGTTTTCACATGGACGTGAAAACGCTGTTCAAAGGGGAAATTATCCTGAAAGCTAACCAGCGCAACCTGCGTTTCGATGGCTTCGCCAAAATAGAAGCGGACAAGTTGCCGGGGCGCAATTGGTTCAGCATCAACGCGCAAGTAGACCGCACGAACCCCATCATTCGCATCGTCAACTCCAAAGACGAGGAAGGAAACCCGCTCGTAACGGGCTTTTACCTCAGCCGGAATTTCGGCGAACTCTACCCGCGTATCCTGTTGCCCGCCTACAATCGTGTGGACCGCGCCATTCTCAACTGCGAGGGCGTGTTCAAATACGACGCGAAAAACGACCGATTCACCTATGGCGATTCCGCCAAAGTGGCCGAAGTTACACTGCGTGGCCCCAAAATGGTATTTGACAACCGCACTGGTACCGTGCAGGGCGAAGGTTTGCTCAATATTGGTTCCGAACTAAAATACATCAAATTGACCACCTCCGGTCGCCTCAAGTCCGATTACAACAAGCCCGACTCCGTGTTTCACACCGTTACCGGCGAATTCATGACCGGCGTGGAAATGACCATTCCGAAGGCACTCATGGAAATCATGCTCAACGACATCAAAGCCGCCAGTTTCGACGCCCCGGCCGCAGTGTACAACACCAACCCGACCTTTTATCAACCGGCGCTGGCAGAATTTGTCAGCGAGGAAAAAGAACTGGCCGAGGCGCTTGCCAACCTGAATAACAACCTCATTGCCCTGCCCAAAAAGGACAACAAATATGCCCTCATGCTGGGGCGACACCCCGTGATTTGGAACGACGAGTACCAGTCGTTTTTGAGCCTCGAAGATAAAATTCCCGTCGTAGCGCTCAATGGCGAACCTTTCGGCAAAACGCTCACGGTATATGTCGAATATAAAATGCCGGGCGGCTCCGTGGTCGAATCGCCCAATATGCCGACGGAAAATGAAGAAGGTGTTGAAGAAAGCGAAGAGGAAAAAGAAGGCGAAGAAGACAAAGAGGGTAAAGAAGAGGAAAAGAGCGAGAAAAAAGAGAAAAAATCGAAAGATGAAGAAGAGCGCCGCGCCGCGCCGGCATCCAATAAAGACGACCGTTTTTACCTGTATATCAGGGCTTCGGCTGATTTATGGTACTTCTTCGGCTATCAGGCCGGCGCCATGAACGTAGTATCCAGCAGCACCCGTTTCAACGACGCGCTGATTGGCATGAAAGCCAAAGAAACCCAAATCAAAATGCCCGACGGTGAGATTTATGAAATTGTGCCGGCGAATCCATCGCTCGCCGACGCATTTGTCAACCGTGTGAAAGCAGGGCGGAAGAAAGAGTAAACTCGTTTAAGTCAAATGAACAAGAAGGCTGCCGGATTCGCCAATCCGGCGGCCTTCTCTTTTTCACGCTGCGTTTCTTGCAGCATTGATGATGCCAAACATAGCGCGCAACACGAGATTTCGGTAAATTTCCGAATCGGAAGGCTGCAAATCCTCTTCCTGTAATTTTTGCAAGGCAAACTGCTGAATTGCGATAAGCGGCAACACAATGTCCTCCCGAATCGCGATGCTGTTCCGGGATGCCGGATTGTCGGAAAGCAAACTGTCCTGCCCGGTAAGTTCCCGGAGCACGGCGGTCGTGGTTTGATATTCTTCATGCAGCATTTTCCAAAAATCGCCGAAACGAGAATGTTTTTCCAAATACTGTGTCACATGGAAATTCGATTTTAAAAGCGCCTGCATCGAGTTTTCCAAAAGCGTGCGGAAAAACAAAGACTGGCGGTACAATTCACGCAACTCCTTGTTTTTCTGCTTTTTAAACTGGCTCAATGCCGAGCCTACGCCGTGATAACCGGGAACGTTTTGCTTCATTTGGGCCCAAGCGCCCACGAACGGGATGGCGCGTAAATCTTCCAGTTTTAGTTCTGCGCCGCCGCTGCGTTTGGTAGGTCTGCTGGCGATATTCGTGTCGCCATACCATTTGAGAGGAGTCATTTTTTCCAGATACGGCACAAAATCGGGGTGGTTTTTCAACTTTAAATAAGCCTCGTAGGCGAGGTCGGCAAGTTCGTCCAGCATCTCGCGGTGCGCTGCGGTAAGTTCTTTAGCGTGGTTGGGGAAAAGATAATTTTCCAGACCTGCTGTCAACAGATGTTCGATATTGAACGCCGCCGCTGCCTGTGTGCCGTAGGTGCTGCTGACCGTTTGGCCCTGAATGGTGACATGAATCGCTTGATTTTCAATGTCCTGGCCGTGCGCGGCATAATAACTTGCGTTGTTGCCGCCTCCGCGACCGGGCGGGCCTCCGCGACCGTCGAAGAAAATAACCGTGACCCCGTTGGCGCGGCTGACGCGTGTCAATTCTTCTTTGGCGCGGTAGATACTCCAGTTGGCGCGCAGATAGCCGCCGTCTTTGGTGCCATCGGAAAAGCCGAGCATAATGTGTTGCACCTTGCCACGCGCAGCCAGGTGGCGGGCATAATGTTCGTTCGTGTAGAGCGTCTGCATCACCTCGCCACAAGCAGCGAGGTCGTCAATGGTTTCAAAAAGCGGGACGATATCGAGCGGGATGCCGGATTCTGGCCGTTTTAAGGTGAGTTGGGCAAGCGCGAGTACCTGAGCGACATTCAGCGCGCTCTGGCAATTGCTGATGATGTAGCGGTGACAGCCGAGTTCGCCATTGTTGCGCTGGATTTCGGCGACAGCGCGCAGCGAGCGGATTGTTTCTTTGACAAAAGAATCGGCAAAGTCGTTTTCGTCGAGTGGAAAACGAGCCGTCAGGAGGAGGTTCATGCGGGTTGTCTCATCGCCTTGCCGGAAGGTCTCGGCATCAAAACCCATGTGTTTTTCACTCCAGTTTTGAATCACGGCTTGCCATACTTCGCCGTGCTTGCGGCTGTCCTGCCGAATGTCGAGGCTGGCAAAATAAAAACCGAAAACCCTGATTTTCAGGATAAAACGGTCGAGTTCGTCTTTGAATTCCGTCAAATATCGGGCGTCGGTATCCTGGTCGAGCGCTTGCCGGGCTTCGTTGAGTTCGTTCAAAAGGTCGCGACAGGACTCGTATTTTTCAGCCTCTTCGGGTTTGTACAAGGTGTTATACAGTTTTTTTTCTGCTGTCGTGATGTAGCCTTCCACACTTCTGAACGTGAGGCGCCGACGGAGCAGCCGGATGTCGCGATAGTAGCCGCGCAACACACCCTCGCGGAGCCGTTGCGCCACCAACAGGGTCGTGTCGGCGGAGACGGAGGGATTGCCGTCGCGGTCGCCGCCCGGCCAGAATCCGAGCGCGAGCAGGCCGGGATTTTCAAAAGTCGCGACATCCTGTTTCAGTCCGCGCAGCAATCGGAACAGGATATCAGGTAAAGTTTGGTAAAACACATTTTCGAGATACCAACCGAGGCTCACGGCTTCGTCGTAGGGTTCGGGTTTTTTGCGATTGACAAGAGCCGTTTTGCCTAACTGCATGAGCAAGAGGCGGATACGTTCGAGATTGTGACTCTCGATTTCGGCGCCGAGGTCGTTGATGATACCCAGCACTTTGCCCGGATAAAACTGGGTAGGGTGGGCGGTGAGTACCAGCCGGAGGTTGAAATGCCGGATTTTTTCCAGTAATTTTTTCTGTAAAACTTCGGTATCGAGGCGTGCCAGCAGTCGTTTGACCGAACCGGGGCCGTCCAAATCGTGTGTTTGGGCGAAGAGGGCGTCTTCCACTGAATCGAACAACACCACTTGCCGCTCGGCGTACTGGATAAAATAGAAGAGCAAATCCAGGCGCTCCTTTGCGGGAGTTTCTTCGAAGTATTCTTCCCAGAATGATTCGACAAGTTCGACAGGACTTTTGCCTGCGCTGAAACCTTCCCGGCAGTGGCTGCTGAACAAGGGCAGGTGAGGCCCCGTCTGCTCGATTACGCGGAACGGCAGGCTGAGAAAAAGGCTGTTGTAGGTGTGATAAAGTAAGCCGGAGAGGGTATCAACGTTCATAATTAATTCATTGGAAGCGTTTTGCGAAAACGGGTAATTGAATCGCGACGCTTCGTTGCCCTCAATTACCCTGCGTTTTAAAACAAGCCGTGCAACTCTGCTTGCACCATTTCGAGGACTTTGGCGGCGTGTTCCTGATTGTTTGAAAAATCAAACTGGTCCACATTGATGACGAGGAGTCGGCCTTCACGGTAGTTGCTTATCCAGTTGTCGTAGCGTTCGTTGAGGCGCTTGAGGTACTCGATGCTGATACTTCCTTCGTAATCGCGGCCCCGGTTCTGGATGTGTTCCACCAGCGTAGGGATGCTGGCTTTCAGATAAATCAGCAGGTCAGGGGCTTTTATCTGGGAAATAATGGACTGGAAAAGTGTGGTGTAATTTTCAAAGTCGCGGCGCTCCATCAGTCCCATATCGGCCAGGTTGGGCGCGAAAATGAAAGCATCCTCGTAGATAGTCCTGTCCTGCACCACCGTGCGGTTGCCCTGCTGGATTCGGAGCATTTGCTGGTAGCGGCTCGACAGGAAAAAAATTTGCAGATTGAACGACCAGCGCTTCATATCCAAATAAAAATCGGACAGGTAGGGGTTGTTCTCGGTATCTTCGTAGTGTACATCCCAGCCAAAATGATGGGCGAGGACTTCGCAAAGGGTCGTTTTGCCGGCGCCAATATTCCCGGCCAGGGCGACGTGTTTGATAAGTGTCTTGTCAGAGGGTAAACCTGGGTTCATCGCTTTATTTTTGTGCCAGCGAAGGTAAAAACAGTATGCGGTAGCAGCCGACGCAGTGCCGTTTTATTTATCAACATCCAAAACCTTTAACGGACAACAGACAACGTTTAACGAACTTCTGCCCACAAACATCTATACTTTTTCCATGAAAATTGACGCCGCACTTATTTCGAGACTTGAAAAATTAGCCCGTCTGCAACTCGACGATGCAGAGCGTTCCAAATTGACCAGCGACTTGCAACGCGTGCTCGATATGGTGGACAAACTTCGCGAATTGGATACCGAAGGCGTGGAGCCGCTGGTGTATCTCAACGATGATGCGACCGAACTACGGGATGACGAAATCGCCCGACAACTGACCCAGGCCGAAGCGCTTTTGAATGCGCCTAAACACGACGGACAGTTTTTCAACGTGCCGAAAGTGATTGAGTGAACATCTAAAACATTGACTATCATGGTGAACAATACAACTTCAGGCAAAAGTCCTTTTTTCTGGATTGCCATATTGGCAGCAGTAGCGCTGGCTCTTTTTCTGATTGCAAAGTTTTTGTTTCCTCAATTGATTGAAAGGTTCACAACCTTCCTCGTTGGACTTTTCATCGTAGCGACAGGCTTGATTTTTAGAAAAAAAAGATAAAAAACCCTCTACTGTCAACCATCTACCGTCAAATCGTATTATGCTGATTTCCATCAAACACCTCAACAAAACCTACATCATGGGCGCAGAAAAAGTGGAGGCGCTTAAAGACGTGACGCTCGAAATTGAAAAAAACGAGTACGTAGCACTTATGGGGCCTTCCGGTAGCGGAAAATCTACGCTCATGAACCTGCTCGGCTGCCTCGACTCACCCACCAGCGGCGAATACTGGCTCAACGGTATCGAAGTCAGCACGATGGACGACGGCGACCTGGCCGAAGTGCGCAACAAACAAATCGGGTTTGTTTTCCAGACGTTCAACCTGCTGCCCCGGCTCTCCGCTTTGGAAAACGTGGCGCTGCCGCTCGTGTACGCCGGCATCGGCAGAGAAGAACGCCTCGAAAAAGCCCGTAAAACACTCGAATCTGTCGGGCTGGGCGACCGCGTGATGCACCGCCCGAACGAACTTTCCGGCGGACAGCGCCAACGTGTTGCCGTAGCCCGCGCTCTTGTCAACGACCCTGCCATTATCCTGGCCGACGAGCCTACAGGTAACCTCGACACTAAGACATCGTACGAAATCATGGGCCTGTTCGAGCAAATCCACAAGGCGGGCAACACCGTGATCCTCGTCACGCACGAACAAGATATTTCGATGCACGCTCATCGCATCGTGCGCATGCGCGACGGACTTATCGAAAGCGACCAGATAAATGATCAGATTGTAAGTTTGGCCGGAATGCCTGCGCCGGCAGGTTGACGTAAAATCTCCTTCACAACTATTTTTGAGCGCAGATATTCCATGTTTTTGAAACATGGAATATCTCTCGTGAAAAAGGCAGAGCCATCCCTGTTATATCAAAAACCGGTACGTAAACTTCACCAGAAAAATATTCTGCGGCTTTTGCCCGAACGCATTGTCGAACAGGCTCTGCACCAACGGCGTGTCCAAATCCTTGTAGGCATCGGGCGTGCTGCCTTGCGACCAGACTAGAAACACCTCCGAGCCTGGAATGTATTCCCAGCGCACCACGAGGTTGGAGCGAAACTGGATAAAGTTAAAATCCGGTTTGCGAAAATCGTAGTCCGTCGAGCCGTCGCGGTCTTCGTCAATCGAAAAAACATCGTCGGTTTGCTGGATTTCCTGTCCTTCGTAGCGGTGAAAGCGAGCATCGAAATCTCTGTTGAGCGGGTCAGTGACGAAGCCGTAATTTTGGTACAAAGCCCTGAAAATGAAAGGCTGACCGTAGTATTGCACCGTCAGGTCGGGCGTGATATTGTAATTCAGGCGGGCCGTGAGCGAAAAACTTTGTTGTTTCACCTCACTCACGATGGTACGCAGATTTCCCTCGAAATTCGTCTGTGCCACGTATTGATCCTGCTTGCGCCACGAGTGGTTGTAACCCGGAAACAAACTCACACGCAACGCATCGAGCGGCTGAAAACTGACGCCTGTGGAATACTCCTGCGTCCGTGTCGTGTGGCCAAATCCCCAGGCGAAATAAGTGTTCAGCGAAAAAGCGACTTTCTTCCGGTTATCAGTTTCGACGTAAGCCCAATTGCTCAGGCCGCCCGGCATCCGCAGCGACGAGCCGCCGCGCAGCGCATTGTTCGAGATGCTGTGCGGGTTCCAGTTAAAACCCGTGCCCACGTAGCAGTTGTTTTTGAACCACCCGTGAATGTTTGTATTAAAAAGCAACTGCAAAAACTGTCCGCCAAAATCCCAGCGCATCCAGTGGTTGTAATTGACCCGGAAGGTGCGGAAAATGGAAAACGGCTGCTGAATTTGGTAACCCGCCCAGGTAAAATGGTTGACTTCGTCGGCAGCCAGCAGGAAGCCGATGTCGTTGAGTTCGAGTTCGGGCGAGCGCCAGGTGACACCTGATTCGAACTTGAACACGCCGCCGAGACTGTCGGGGATGCCGCCGATTTTACCAATTCGGACAGTGCCGCCTGTGCCGGTGAGCGAAGTGCGGCTGCTGTCCACAGAAAGATGTCTCGCGTTGGAACGCTGAAAAAGATGCACGAAGCCCTGCTGCGTTTGCAAAATAGCGTTTTGACTGCCTTCCACGCGGCTGAATTGCGTGTTCGCTTTCACGTACCACCACCTGTTTTTCCAAAAACGCTGAAAATCGAGGCCGCCCGAATAGGCGTTGCGGTGCAGCCACTCCAGACCTTGTTCGCGATTTACCGCTGTAAAAATGCCTCCGATGATGGTGTTGCCCTGGTCATAATCTTTCATCACACGCCCCACGAAATAGTTGGTAAAAGGCTCCACTAATTCTTCCCGGCGTTCGCCATTTTGGTCAATCGTCGCCATTTCGCGTTGCGTCACACTTTCGAGAACGCCGATAGACCAACCTTTTTTTGTTTTCCCGCTGAATTTTGCCGCACCCAGAATGGACGTGCGCTGCGGCACGTCGGCGTATTCGCCGTTGGCTATATCCGGGTAAGCGTGCGGCGCGCCGCCGATGCGCCGGGAATAAAAAAGCAAATCCGAATCGTATTCGCCGCCCGCTTCGGAACCGGTGAGCCGGTAATCAAACAGGTTGCGGCTTTCTACAAAAAAAGGTCGCCGTTCGGTGAAAAAAACCTCGTAGCCGTCGAGCCGGACGGCGCCGGGGTCGGCCTCGACCTGCCCGAAATCGGGGTTGATGGTAAAATCCAGAATCAGGTCGCGGGTCACAGCCAATTTGCCGTCGAGGCCGACGCTGACCCGGTTGTGCGAGCCGTCGGCAAATGGGTTACCTGCCTGTTTTTCAAAACGTTCGGCTTGTGCGACCACGTAAGGCGCGAGTTCGACCTGTTTGCCGGAAGGCAAATCCCGCAGGCCGTGCAGTTCGCCAAAGTTGCTGACCCAGGCCCCCGCATTGCGCGGAATGTACTGCCAGGTGGAGCGTTCTTCCTGCCGAAAAATCCGCCGTTGCACCTGGATGCCCCACACGGGTTCGGTTTGATTGCCGTAGCGCAACTGGCTGAACGGAATTTTCACTTCCGCCGTCCAGCCCTTTTCGTCCACCTGCGTTTTCGCGTACCAGATGGGATTCCAGGTAGCGTCCCAGTTGTTGCCGTTGTCCGACACAAACTCGTCGCCTTTCACACCGCTGACGGAAAGCGTGAAGGAAAATGCCGTACGCAGGTCGTGGTAACTGTCAATGTTGATTTCCACCCAGTCGCCGGGAAATTCGTCGCGGCGGCTCATACGTTTCACAATACTGTCGGGCGACGAGTCGAAACAGCGGTAGCCGATGACGAGAAACTTGTCCGTGTAGAGGATTTTGAACTGCGTGGGCAGACTCGGCGGTGTGTTTTCCTGAGGCTGGTACTGAATGAAATCGCCGCCCCGGGGTACGTTTTCCCAGGCAGATTCGTCAAGTTTGCCATCGAATTCGATAGCACTTTCGGCTATTCGCTGGGTAAAATATTGTTTTTTGACAATTTCAACTTGAGGCGCTTGCGCGAAAAGGTTTTCAAACAGGAGAAATAAAACAGGGAGTAACAGGCTGGCATTTTTCATGCAACAAGGTTTTGTTGGCATGAAAGACAAGTACCGAAAACGGGGGTTGCAAAGTGGAATGTGTACTGCGCACTCAATATTTCACCACCTTTTCCCGCCAAAAACGTCCTTTCCCGTCGCGTAAAACAACCTGGTAAGCGCCCGGCGTCAGATAGCTCATTTCCAAAAAATAGTCCGATTGCCCCGGACCGGATGGAATCTCGAACGTGCTGACAAGCCGTCCCAAAACATCATACAAAAAGCCATGAAAGTTGGTGTTTGGCTCCGGCAATCGCAGGTTGACAGCCCCGGCAGTCGGATTCGGCCACAGCAGCAAGCCTGCCTCCTGCATCTCCACCTCCACCGGTTCCCAGGCTGGCGTAGTGACACACCAGATGGTGTCCACACAGCCATCGGGGGAGAATTTCACGAGCCAGCAGCGGATGTCATTGCCACTCTGGGCGTAGCCGCCTGCCACCATGTTGCCGCTGCTGAGCACACCCACGCCGCCGAGGTAGTTGCCCGACTGCTGCACGTTGGGGATGGGAGCGGTGAGCTGCAGCGACCAGAGGCTGTCGAGGTCGGGTGACACTTTATACAGCCAGCCGTACACATCCGGTTCATTGTTCGGGTTGTCAGCGTTTCTTTGACCTACAGCGATGAAATTATCGTCCAAAGTAGGTTTAAAATCCCATAAAAAGCTTGTTATGAACATGCTTGGGCCAAAAACCTTCATATTTTCCAAATTAAATACCGAATCCGTCAACGCCCAAAATGACCGGGCAAGCGTCGGGTTGGCCTGAAAAGCTTTCTTGCCATATAATAGCCATTTATTGCCGGGCAAAGGATAAATGTAATGGAGGTATTCAACAGGAGAGTTAGTTGGCCGCCATTCGCTAATGATTTCACCGTCTTCAGGATTGACAAAAACAACCCAAGGTCCCCTACCCATCAGGGTACTATTGTTGGTAATGTATCCTCCAACATAAACGACTGTTGAATCATTCTCTTTGTAGTAATTAGAAAACGTATCAGAAATATCATACTCGCCAAAATAAGTAAACCAGACCGAATTACCCTGTTTATCCACGCGCCTCAAAAAAGCATCCAGAAGGTAGTTGGGGCGTTGCAGGTATCCTCCCAATAAATATCCATCCGGCAATTCTACAATAGAGTTATAAAACTCTACCAGATTGACCGAATCAGGGTACTCCTGAATAAACTCGACCGACAAATCATGCCGGAGTTTGACAAACATACCGTCGTAGCGATCAAAAGCGAAGGCGGTAAGAGCATAGCCGCCATCAGAGGTCACGATAATATCTGCCCAATTGATGTCCATTGAAAATGGGCCACCTAAAGAATCGCAAATAAGCGTGTGGCCTATTGGAACCCCACTTGAGTCGAACCGAGCAACAAACAAACATTGTTGGTAGGGGAAAGTGTCAGTTCGAGCCATTCCATACCCAATGATAGTGTCATTGTGGACAATTAAATTACGAAAATGACTGATTGGGTAGTTAAAAAATGGGGTTTCATTAAATCCGGGTTGTGCCCAGGCGATCGAGGGGTAAAGCATCCAAAGTAAAAATAAAATGCGAGGCATGTGATGGCTGTTTGTCAAAGGCAAAAATCGGAATTTCGCTGCGCCGGGTGCGTCTCTTTTTTTCATATTACTAAACATTTTCCACGGGGATAGACATTCCATGTTTTCAAAACATGGAATGTCTGGCGCTTGAAGAAAAAATGCCCGGTAGTACGCTCTTTTTCACTTTGCGCTACTTTCGCCTTCGCATGATATTTTTAAAAATCAACCTGCCATGAAAATGCACTTCCTGTTTCCATTTGCCCTGCTGCTCTTTTTTGCCTGCCAATCCGCTGAAAATCAACCCAAACAAACCGTTCAGATGCCCGACACGCCCGGCAATCCGCAGCCCGTACCCAAGCAGGAGGTAAAAACGCTCGACATCGGCGCCCCGGCCCCCGATTTTCGCCTGCCCAATGTGGACGGCAAATACTACACTTTGCAAGACTTCAAGGACGCGAAGGCGCTGGTCGTCATTTTCACCTGCAACCACTGCCCGACGGCGCAGGCCTACGAAGACCGCATGATTGCCCTGACCGCCGATTACAAGGACAAAGGCGTGGCAGTCGTGGCGATTTCGCCGAATAGTCCGCTGGGCTTATTGCCGGAAGAACTGGGTTACAGCGACCTCAACGACGACTACGAGGCCGGAAAACTGCGTGCCGAGTACAAAAAATTCAATTTTCCCTACCTCTACGACGGCGACACGGAAACGGCCTCGCTGCAATACGGCCCCGTAGCAACACCGCACGCTTTCGTATTCGATGCCGAGCGAAAACTGCGCTACACGGGCCGGCTCGACAAATCGGAAAAACCCGGCACCGCCAACGCTGAAGACCTGCGCGCCGCCATCGAAGCCGTGCTGACAGGCGGCGCCATCGCCGAGCCTGTAACCAAAACTTTCGGCTGTTCCACCAAATGGGGCTGGAAATCGGAACTGCGCGAGGACGCCGATAAGGAGTGGGCGAAACAAAAAGTAGAAGTTTCCAAAATAGATGTGAAGGGTGTGCAGGCGCTGTTGAAAAATGACGATTCCAAAAAACTGCGCCTTGTGAACGTCTGGGCGACCTGGTGCGGCCCATGTGTGCGCGAATACCCGCAATTCATTGAAATTCAGCGGATGTACGGCGCGCGTGATTTCGAGTTTGTTTCCATTTCAGCCGACAAACCCGAGCAAGAGCAGAAGGTGCTGGACTTTTTGAAAGAGAAACATTCCGCCGTCGCGAACTATCTTTTTTCCGAAACAGACAAATACGCACTCATCGAGGCGGTGGACAAAAACTGGAACGGCGCCTTGCCCTACACCGTGCTCGTCGAACCCGGCGGCAAAATCGTGTGGAGCTACCAGGGCGACGTTGAGTTTCTCGCGCTCAAACGCGCCATTGTGGAGCACCCGATGATGGGGAGGTATTATTGAGTGTTTGAGTGTGGGTGTAAGTAATACTCAAACACTCCCACACTCAAACACTCAAACACTCACTGCTTCACCACCCGCAAGGGCTCGGAGACCGAGTTGGAATTGGCGAGCGTGACAGCGTACACGCCTGCGGGCAAGTTTTGCAGCGAAAGTTGGCTGCTGTTCAGGCCTTTTGCAGCGTTCAGCGGCTGTTCGAGTACGACTCGCCCGACAAGGTCGGTGAGGCGAATCGTCACGTTTTCTTCATTTTCAGTGAAAAATTGAACTGTAAGCAGGTCGGAAGTAGGGGAGGGAAAAGCCCCGGTAATGCCGAATTGCTCCACACGCCGGGTCAACACAATGACCTGCGAAACGGAAGCCGTGCCGTCAAAATCCAGCGAACGCAAGCGGTAATATCCTCTCACCAAAGGCTGGCGGTCTTCCAGCGCGTATTGCAGCGGAGCCGTCGAATTGGCCTGTCCGGCTTTGCGCCCGATTTCAGACCATTTTTTGCCGTCCGCCGAACGCTCCACGATGTGCCACTGCACGTCTTTTTCTTCCAAAGTCGTCCATTCGAGCAAATTATTTTGGTCTAAAACTTTGCCGCTGAACGATTTAAGTTTTAGAGGTAAAGCGATATCGCTCAGGCGCGCGCCGAATTCCCCCAGCGAATCGGTGCTGAATTCAACGAAGAAAGTACCGACCATCTGCGTGGCATTCACGTTGTTGAAAGGTTTGAACGGCCCGCTGTTATTGAGCAAACTGCAATCGGAGACATTTTTGTTAAAACGGGTGACAATGAGGTCGTCGAGGGTCGCATTGGGCGCGTCAGAACTGTCTTTTAGTGCGACAAATTCGTCATTGGTGAAAAACAAACGAAGTGAAACATTGCCGGTAAAAGGCTGCGACGATCTGAAATAATAGTAGAGCGGCAGGTAAGGAATGTCGTTGGTCGAGTAGGGGATTTCGTCGTATTTCTGCGCGCGACAAAAAACGGAATCGAGGTTCAGCCCGTGCGGATTGATGGCTGCGACCAAAGGCCCCACATCGAGCATATCCGAAGCGTGGATGTTGTACCATTTTTCTTCATTCACGCCCGCTATCGTGTAGTCCACATCGCAGTTCGCCTCCTCGATTCTTTCTACCGTTTCGATGACGGCAATACAAAACGCGCCGCTGCTCACTCCCCAGCCATCTACCTGGATGTAGTAAAATTCGCCGTCAATGAGTCCTGTAAACGAAACAACGGAGTTGAATCCGAGAAAAGCGCTGCCGTTGTCTTCGTCGCTGATGAGCAATTCGTAAGTGGAATAATCCGCCGGATCACCCACGCTGTACAGCGCTACCTGCGTGTCGTCGTTCGGAATATGCGTACCGCTCGGGCTCGTCAAAATCGTGACCGTGCCGGAAGGCGGCGCCTGGAATTTGAACCAGACTGTTTCGTTCGCTTCGTCGAGCCAGCGACCGACCAGGCCGTCCGTGTCGTCTTCGTCGGGGTCGGGCTCGTTGGGGTCCACCGTGGCGTCGAGGTTGGAATAAATATTCGTTTCGCAGGCCGTATTTACCTCGATTTCGATGGCATCTTCAGGGATATCATTGGGGACGTCGCAGGTTGTGATTCGGAAAGTCTGCGCTACGGCGCCGGTCGTTTGCGGGTCGGCGAGGATGTAGTACAACACCCCGGCGGTCAGTTTTGCATCGGGGATTGCCGGCAGAGACGAGACGCCCGGCACATTGAAGTCATCGATGCATTCCCAGCCGGTGCTGTCGCAGGGGCTTCCTTCGGCTTTGATATAGTAGTTGACAAAACCGCCGCTTGCCGAAAGTATTTCCAGGTTGTAAGAGCGCGTGTGCGGCGCGACGAAACGGTAAATCCGCTCTTTACCCGGCGCCGGGGTGCCGCATTCGTCAACATTCCAAATGCCGGTTTTGGAAGCGGTAAAAGAATAATTTTGTCCGCACTGGATGATGGGGCCGTTGCAATTCAATGGCGTTGTAAATTTGATTGTATCCCAGGTACTGTTCACGGCGTTGATACAATTCGTGCGCACCGCAAACTGGTAAGAGGTGCCTGGATCGAGGCTGGAAAAACTCACAGAAACGCCGTCGAAATTCGGATCGGACTGAATGACGGATGCCGGGCCGAGATAGGGCAACTCTACCAGTTCCCACTGATAATCGGCTGCGCCAAACATATCCAGCCACGACACATCCGCGCCGGTAGAAGTAATGTTGGAAGCCTCCAGTTCCAGCACTTCATAGCAAACATCGGACGGCAGCGGGGCGCAACTCAGAATAGAAAACCAGCCTAAATCTTCCGGCGCGGCGACGTCATTGGAAGTGAATTGCATGGTCAGGCAACCCGAGGCTGTGGTGCAGGTGAACGGCCCCGGCAGCGGTGGATTGGGGTATACACCGGAAAGGGCCGCCAGCAGCGGCATATCTGTATTGTCGCCGTTAAAAATTTTCAACGTATCGCCCGCGCCCAGTGAAAGCGGCACGAAAAAACTGATTGTCATTGCGTTATCGGCAATATCAGGACAAAGAATCTTCGTGGAATTTTCATTTTGACCATAAGACGAAAGACCGCCAGGGTCTAAAAACAGGTCGTTGCAACTGGGGTCGGTGGTGAAATTAAGCGGCCCGGCCCAGCGGCTGTAACCATCGCCGCAGTCGGAGCGCACCCAAAGCGCGTAGGTTTCGAGGCCGTTCAGTCCGCTGATGGTGGCGGCTGGCAAGGTCGTGGAGCCACTGCCCAGTTCCGTCCCCACTACGCCCGGCTGATAACCTGCGAGGCCATAAGTGTAATCGTAGCCGCCCGGCGTATTTCCGGTTGGTGGCGTCCAACTTACATTGGCGGAAGTAGAGGTGACGCTGTTGGTTGTAAGCGCGGTGGGTGGGTAGCAGAGGGTGAGGCTGAGGACGGGGCGGTTGATTCGCGTACCTTGTTCTTGCCCGTCCATTGTAGAGCAGACCGCATCATCATTAGGTTTTGCCCGGGTTCTGGAACCATTGAAGGCTAAGTCTTCGGTCAGTTGCACAACAGCATTATTGGTGGCAAAATTTCCAGAATTTGACGGGATAGCGGTGTGACAAATTTCCACGACCAGATTCGCATTTGAGGCGCCGTTCCAGTAAAAAGGCGCATTCAGGATATGCTCATTTAAGCCAACCGTTGGCGTATAATCCACTGGCCCATAAACGGTCGTAGCGCCTGGTTGCCAGGAACCATTTGGCAAAGTCACGGAAGAGGTAAGCAGCAATTTTATCGTGTAATTTTCATGTACGCCTACGCCGTCAACATCTTCTACAAAAAAACCAATTTTAGTAATGTTGCCTTCTGTCACACCAGCGGAGCTTAGTTCAGATGACAAATAGAGGAATTGCGATCGTGTACTTTCTCTCGAATCGCCGTAAGGAGTAGGGTAGGTACCCGCAGTGTTCGTTCCGTCGTTCGTTCCGATGGTGAAAGTTTGGGCAGACAGGTAAAGTGGGGCAAGCAAGGTTATCAGGGACGTAACCAGTTGTAAGGATTTTTTCATGTCATGGAAGAGATTAGTGGGTAAAATGGAAATCCATCAAAAATGCGACTGCGGCGCATATTGTCCGTTCAAGATTGATTATCAAGTGATAAGCGGGGAAGATGCTGTTTCCGGCCTGAAAAAAGCGGGTAAAAATACTGGAAGGAAAGGATTCCTTTTTCGCAAAGAAAAAAAATGTCGTTTTCCCACAATCTCAGAAGCCCGGTGTGATACCTTTCGTATTGTTGGCCCGGTTGCAGTCGTTCGCTGTTTGAAAAGGGTCGAGTTCGAAGACGAGACTGGACGTGAAACGCGTGCGATTGGCCAGGCTGATTTCTATTTCGCCTGCCAGCACCTGCCCCGGCAGCAGTAAGCCGTCAAGCGTCTCGCGGCCTTTTTGAATAAAAATGCCGCCCGCCAGAATCGCCCCGCGCGTAAGTTTCGTGCCTGAATTGAAATAAACATTGAGCGCCAGATTATCCTCGGCTTTGTCGCTTTCGCCGAGCAGGTTGGCTGCCACGTTACCTGCATTCCGCACCATAAACCGCAGCAACATCGTCTTTTCCGAAAATTCCGCCACATAGACGGTATCGAATGTCAGGTCAGGGCAAATCTGTCCCGAAGGCAGCGGTACGGCGGGTGTATCGGGCGTTTTCCAGTCAATTTCCAAAGAAAAGTCGCGCAATATCTCGCCGGGCTGAAGGCTGAATTTTTCCTTGCGCATCGCTTCGGACAGCAGGATTTCGCGCCCCTGCAACACAAGCGGAAGATTCACCGTGTCGAGTTCGATGACGAGATTTTCCGGCGCCGGTTCATTTTTTTTACCGAGCGACACTGGCAGACGCCCGGTATTGGCGACCGAAAGTTTGAGCGAAATTTGGTCGTCTTTTCGTTTTTTAATCGAAACATCGAACAAACTGATGCGAAAACCCTTGTACACGGAGGATTCCGGCTGCGCAAGGGCTGCGACCGGCAGAGAAAAAACGGCGATGAGAAAAAAGCCAATTTTGTGAAACATAGCGAAATGCGCAGCAAAGGAACAACGGCAACCCCAATTTTTGCCTTTCGCTGTCACCGTTTGCACTTTGTTTTATTCGGCTTCCAAAAAATTGACGGGGCGATTGATGCTTTCTTCGAGCGAGATAAAAGTCTCCGTGCGTTGGATGCCTTCTATTTTCTGGATTTTGTCGTGCAGCACAAGGCGCAGGTGATTCGTATCTTTGCACACGATTTTGGCCAAAATGCTGTAAGCGCCCGTCGTGTAGTTGGCTTCCACCACCTCCGGAATCTTCTTGATTTGTTCTACCACTTCGTCATACAAGGAACTTTTGTCAAGATAAATACCGAGGAAAGCCGTGACATCATAGCCGAGTTTGTGGTAGTCGAGCGTAACGCTGGAGCCACGCACAATGCCCATTTGCTCCATTTTTTTCATGCGGACGTGGATGGTGCCGCTCGAAACAAAAAGCAATTTGGCGATGTCGGTATAAGGCATTTTGCCATCCTCGACGAGTTTGGCGAGAATTTGTTTGTCGAGTTGGTCAATTTCCGGATGTTCGATCATAACCGAAGGTTTTTTTGGACGTCGGGATTTCAGACGGCAGACTCAAAATATCTGATGTCTAATATCCAGCGTCAATATTTCATGAGTGCGGGTAAAACGGCGTGATTAATAAAAAAACTTGAACAAAAGTAAAGGCTTTTTGAATTAACAATAATCTTTCGCCAAAAAAATTAAACACGAGAATTGCTAAAGGCCAAAACCGATAGCCAACTGTTTTGATAAATGACTGAGCAACAAACGCCCTCCAAATTGCAAATTCGCCTCCCCTTGATATTGGCCGCCACGCTTGCTGCCGGCATGTTCATCGGCCAGCAATTGCCGCGCTACGGCGCCAACGCGCGTTTCATTCCTGGCGGACAAGCCGGCCCGGTAGCCGGCACACTCGACGAAATCCTGCGCTACATCGAGGCAAAATACGTGGACACCGTCAGCGCCGAACAAGTGAAAAACGGCGCCATCGAGCACCTGCTCGAACAACTTGACCCACATTCCGTGTACATCACACCCGATGAACTGGCGGCAGTAGAGGACGACATGAGCGGCAATTTTGAAGGGGTTGGCATCGAATTTTTGATGGTGGACGACACGATTCAGGTTGTCACGCCCCTTTCCGGCGGGCCTTCCGAAGCCGCCGGCATTTTGCCCGGCGACAAAATTGTGACCATCAATGACACCACTGTGGCCGGTGTAAAAATTGACAACGGCAAGATTTACAAGAAGTTGCGCGGCACCAAAGGTTCTCCCGTGCGGCTCGGCATATTGCGCGGACGGGAGCGTTCGCTGCGCGCCTTCACCATTGTGCGGGACGTGATTCCGGTGAAAAGTGTGGACATCGCCTACATGCTCGACGACAAGACGGCTTATGTCAAAATCAACCGTTTCAGCGCCCGCACCAACCAGGAATTTTTAGAAAACCTTCGCCCCCTGGCCGAGAAAAATGGTTTGGAAAATCTCGTGCTCGACCTGCGCGGCAATCCCGGCGGCTACCTCGAAGAGGCGACGGATTTGCTTAGCCAGTTTTTCTCCGAAGGCAAACTACTCGTGTACACTGAAGGCCGCACGGAAAAACGCCGCGAGTACAAAAGCACCGGACGCACACAGTTCAATATTGCCAATGTCGCGGTGCTGATTGACGAAGGTTCCGCTTCGGCCAGCGAAATCGTGGCCGGCGCAGTGCAGGACTGGGATCGTGGCTGGGTCATCGGTCGGCGTTCTTTCGGCAAGGGCCTGGTGCAGGAACAATATCCGCTCGGCGACGGCGGCGCTTTGCGGCTGACGGTAGCGCGCTACTACACCCCCAGTGGCCGCTGCATTCAACGCGATTACAAACACACCAACGACTACGACCACGAGGCCGAACGCCGTTTTGAAAATGGCGAATTGTCGGACGTTTCAAAAATAAAACCTGCCGACAGCACCAAATATTACACAGGCGCCGGTCGGATAGTTTTCGGCGGCGGCGGCGTCATGCCCGATGTTTTCATCCCGATAGACACCTCGTTTTCAAGTGATTACTTTTTCAGTGTACGCCAACAAATCCCCCAGTTTGCCGCGCGCTGGATGGAAAATCACGATCGCTCGACTTTGCCAGCCCAACTTTCGGATTTTCTGCGCAACTATTCCGTCTCCGATGAAATGCTGAACGAACTGGTAGCGCACGCCGAGAAACAAGGTACTCCGCGCAACGAAACGGAACTGGCGAAATGCCGCGCCGAACTCAAACTTCAACTTAAAGCCCGCATCGCAAAAATTCTTTTTCAGGACGAAGGCCTCTATGCTGTTCTGAACGACGACGACCCGGCTGTGGAAAAAGCCCTGCAAGTCTTGCGCAGCGGAGAGCCGGTGGCGAAGAAGTAAAGTGGACGCTGGACATTGGATTTATTGATTGTTCGTCAAATGTCCAACTTTAACGATGCGAATCACGGGTTAAAATGGCTTTAACCTGTTGTAATATTTTCCCGCTGATTTTCGCTGATGAATTACGCGGATCAGCGCTGATTTTAACTTGCTTCTGCGAACATCTGCGGCATTTTTCTGCGATAATTTGCGGGAAATAACTACAAAGATTCATTTTCCCTAACCCATGATTCGCATTAAAACAGCAATTAAAAAAAAGTAAAAATGCCCTCCGCCGCCTATTTTGAACAGGAGATGCTCCGCCACGCTACACGCCGTTTGTTCCTCAAACAATGCGCGCTCGGGTTGGGCGCGCTGGCTTTGGGGCAGTTGATGGGTTGCGGCCAGCAGGGTGGGGGAGTCGCAGGTTTGTTCAACCCTGCCAACCCGATGGCGCCGCGACCGCCACATTTTCCGGGAAAAGCGCGCTCGGTCATTTACCTGCACATGGCAGGCGCGCCCTCACAACTCGAACTGTTTGATTACAAGCCCGCACTGGCGAAATTGGACGGTCAGGATTGTCCCGCTTCTTTCCTCGAAGGCAAACGTTTCGCTTTTATTCGTGGCGTACCTAAAATGTTGGGACCGCAAGCCGTTTTCAAACAACGCGGCCAATCGGGCGCCTGGATTTCCAACCATTTGCCCCATCTCGCTACCGTCGCCGACGAACTGGCTTTTTTAAAAGCCGTACAAACCGACCAGTTCAACCACGCGCCTGCGCAATTGCTGATGCACACCGGCAGCGCGCGATTGGGCAGACCCAGCATGGGCTCCTGGGTGACGTACGGCTTGGGTTCCGAAAATGCCAATTTGCCCGGTTTCGTCGTGCTTACTTCGGGTGGCAAAGACCCTGACGCCGGCAAAAGCGCCTGGGGCAGCGGCTTTTTACCCTCCGTTTATCAGGGCGTTCAGTGCCGTTCTGTTGGCGACCCTGTCCTTTTTATCAAAGACCCGGAAGGCATTGACCGCAACTTGCGCAAAGCTTCCGTCGAGGCTATCAACGAGGTCAACCGCGAGACTTTTTCCGAATCGGGCGACCCTGAAATCCTGTCGCGTATTTCGCAGTACGAAATGGCTTACCGGATGCAAATCGAAGCGCCGGAGGTGATGAATATCGAAAACGAACCGGCCTACATTCACGAGATGTATGGGACGCAACCCGGCAAAGCGAGTTTTGCCAACAACGCCCTGCTCGCCCGGAAACTGGTAGAAAAAGGTGTTCGTTTCGTGCAACTTTTCGACTGGGGCTGGGACACACACGGCACCGGCGCGGATCTTTCCATTGATATCGGCCTCGTCAACAAGTGCCGTCAGACCGACAAGGCTATCACCGCGCTCATCCTCGACCTGAAACAACGCGGCCTGCTCGACGAAACGCTCATCGTCTGGGGCGGTGAATTTGGCCGCACGCCCATGATGGAAAACCGCAACGGCGTCACCATGCCTTTTATGGGGCGCGACCATCACACCGACGCGTTCACAATTTGGATGGCCGGCGGCGGCGTCAAGGGCGGCGTTTCGCATGGCGAGACGGACGAGGTGGGTTACAACGCGGTGAAAGGCAAAGTGTCGGTGTACGACGTGCAGGCTACCATCTTGAACCAACTCGGCTTCGACCACGAAAAACTGACTTACGAATTCCAGGGACGGCCTTTCCGCCTCACTGATGTGAGCGGCACTGCCATCAGGGAAATAATTTAACCGACTTAACAGGCAATCATGAACCGGAGAAATTTTCTCAAAAATACAGCCCTCGCCGGCGGCAGCCTTTGGCTCAATCCTGCACTGAACCGACCTGATTTTCAGATACCCGCCAATTTTTCTCTGAAAATTTTGGCTACCAACTGGGGTTTTTCCGGCTCCTGGGATGCCTTCGCCGAAAAGGTCAAAAATGCCGGTTACGACGGTGTGGAGGTCTGGGTACCGGGCGATGAAAAAGGCCGCGCCGGTTTTTTAGAAGCCATGCAAAAGCAGGGTTTGGAATTCGGATTGCTGTGTGGCGGCTCCGACGCGAATTTTGACAAACACCTGCCGCAATTCGAGTCGCAATTGCGCAATTCATTGGCAATGAAGCCGCTTTACGTCAACTGCCATTCCGGACGCGATTATTTTTCCTTCGAACAGGCAAAGGTTTTCTTCGAGATGACAGCAAAATGGAACAAGGAAACCGGCATTCCGATTTATCACGAAACCCACCGGGGACGACTCTGTTTTGCCGCCCACGTGGCGCGGCGTTTTTTGGAAGAAGTGCCCGATTTGCGACTTACGCTCGACATCTCGCACTGGTGCAACGTCCACGAATCGCTGCTCGGCGACCAGCCTGAAACGGTGGCGCTGGCACTTTCCCGCACCGACCATATCCACGCGCGGGTCGGCCATCCCGAAGGGCCGCAGGTGAACGACCCGCGCGCACCCGAATGGGAAAACGCCCTGAATGTTCACCTCGCGTGGTGGGATAAAGTGGTGGAAACCAAATCTAAAAATGGCGAACAACTCACCATGCTCACTGAATTCGGTCCGCCGCATTACCTGCCGGCCTTGCCCTACACCCAGCAGCCGGTGGCCGACCAATGGGGCATCAACGTACACATGATGAACCTCTTGCGGAAACGGTACGCCCGCCAATGAACGAACTCAGCCAGCTCATCGGTCGCTTCCATCCTGTGCTGGTGCATTTGCCCATCGGGATGTTGCTGCTGGCGATTGTATTCGAGGCGTTGAGCCGGAAAACGCGCTACCAGCCTTTGCAGCGATCCCTGCCTTTCCTGCTGCTGCTGGGTTCGATGGCCGCCGTTTTTTCCTGCCTCTCCGGCTGGCTGCTTGCGCAAAACGGGGATTACGAGGCCGATTTGCTCGAACGCCATCGGTGGCTGGGTATCGCAGTAGCCGCCGTGTCGCTGGCTTCGTATTGGCTCAAAATGCGCGGAAGCGCCTCGCCGTTTTTTGTCGCGGCAATGCTGCTCCTGCCAGGCATCGCGCTGACGACGCATTGGGGTATCACGCTGACACATGGAGCGGATTATTTATCAGCAGCATCTGAAACGACGGAAACAGAACCTGAAGAGGCCGCATTTTTTCCGGAAATCCCCGATGTGCAAGTTTCGCCGCCTGCGGAAAACGTCCTTTCGAATTTACAAAAAACAGGGGTACTCGTGTCGCCGGTGGGAAAAGAACAACCTTTTTTGTCGCTGAATTTTGTCAATGTACCCGACGTCACGCCATCCATCCGGCAAGCCCTGGAGCCGCTGCGGGACAATGTCGTTTGGCTGAAACTTTCCGGTATGCAACTAAGCGATGACGACCTGGCATTTTTTGCCGGATGCAGCAATGTGACCAAACTGCACCTCGACCGAACGGGCGTGGACGATACTTTTTTGAGGCATTTATGGTCGTTGGAGCACCTCGTTTACCTGAATCTGGTCGGCACAAAAGTGACAGCGCAAGGCGTCGAATCGCTCGTGCGTTTGCCTCGTTTGAAAAAAATATTTCTTTACCAAACGGGCGTCGCACCGGGCGACTCGGCTACACTGCAAACGAAATTGCCGCTTGTCCAGATAGATTGGGGCGGATACCGGGTGCCGGTATTGCCGACGGACACCACTTTTTTGTCTGAGAAAAAATAGTACGGCCTCCGTTTTTCCCGCAGATTTTCGCAGAAAAATAGCGCGGATTTACAGCAGAATAAAGTGTAGCCTGCAAGTATCTACGGCTTTTTCTGGAGTAAATCCGCAGGAGACAAAATGTTCCAAACTTAAAATATCAACGGTAGGTCACTGCCGTGCCGCTGGCGATCACCATGATCATACCGTTGGCCTGACCGAGTGTTTCGTAGTCGAAATCCACGCCGATGACGGCGTTGGCGCCGAGCATGGAGGCCTGATTCGTCATTTCCTGCAAAGCCGTTTCGCGGGCTTCTTTCAGTACACTTTCGTAGGAGCCGGAACGCCCGCCGACGATGTCGCGAATGCCGGCGAAAAAATCTTTGAAGATGTTGGCGCCAATGATGGTTTCGCCAAAAACAACGCCATGATAAGCAGCGATGGAGCGGCCTTCGAGGCTGGAAGTGGTGGATACGAGCATGTTTTTATTGTTTTGAGGCACAAATCTTTGGGGAAAGCGGCTCGTCCGCGACGATATGTTCGGCCAAACATCTCCCGGCTTCGACGACAGTCCGGCGCTTATCGTCCAGCCACATGTTTGCCGCCCGTCCAGCCTTCTTTGCCGAGAAACTGTTCGCCACTTTCGCGGGCCGGCCATTCTAAGGGTGTGCCCATACTGTCGTTCCAGCGGTTGAGATAGCCGAATAAAGCGATGACGCCAAGTATTTCCACGATTTCGCCGTCGTCCCAGTGGCGGCGCAGGTTGTCGGCAATCTGTTCGTCTACCGCATTGGGAATTGTAGCGGCAGCGGCGGCGAAATCCAGCGCGGCGCGCTCCGCTTCCGAAAAAGCCGGATGGGTGCGGTAGCGGCAGATGTGCAGCAATTTGTCTTCGACAGCGCCGTAGCGTTCGGCAGCGCGGATGGTATGCGCCTGGCAATACTGGCAACCGGCGGTCTGGCTCGCTACGTACCCGATGAGCCGTTTGAGGTCGCTGGTCACACGCCCGTGATTTTCCATAACGGCCTTGTTCAGGTTGATAAATGCCTTGGCGATAGCAGGGCGGCGCTGCATGGTAAGGACGCTGTTCGGGCAAAAACCGAGCGTTTCGTTGAAAAACCGGGCCAGTTCGGCGACTTCGGCGTCGTGTTCGGGCGGGAGCGGCGTGACAAGCGGCATGGTGCGAGGTGGGATATTGAGATATTGGGGTTTTGTTTTAGTTTTTTGATGAAGACATTGATTTTGAGGTGAAAGGTTTGCGATTTTTCCGGGACGCACCCGTAATTTGTTCCTACATAATTAGTTTCATGATGCGAATCACAGGTTAAAATGGCTTTAACCTGTTGTAATATTTCCCCGCTGATTTTCGCTGATGAAATTACGCGGATCAGCGCTGATTTTAACTTGCATCTGCGAACATCTGCGGCGTTTTTCTGCGATAATTTGCGGGAAATAACTACAAAGATTTGTTTTTCCTAACCTTTTGCGCGAGCAATTTTCCCGGCCTCCCGGCACTTACCAATTTTTTCAAACCTTCTACATCCAGCACTTCCCAGTGTCGCACCAAAGGCCGCAGGATTATTTTAGGCCGCCCTTTTGAGATGCAGAACACGGCTCCTTTTTTCCGGTACAACGGAAACCGCACACCGATTGCTTTCGCTTTTTGGCGGGTTTTGTACCAGTATGTGGAAACGCGCTCTTTGTCGAGGTTGAAAAACGCCGGCGGCATGATGAAGCGGCATTTGTGGAGCATGTCATTTTCATACAGCCACTTTATTTCCTGAAAAGTGCCTTCGCTGTACGCCGGCATCATCATAATCAGCGACGCCCGGGTGGCAAGGTCTTTAAATACATCGAACCAGTCCTTGTCGTGCGATTCGATCCTGCCCGGCCCGAAGTTGACACCTTCTTTTCCGATGGCGACCAGAGGTTTCGGGGAAATCAGCACGAGCAATTCCTGGATGTCTATCTTGTTGAAATAAGCCATTTCCGAAAACTTGCCGTGCAAATTGTGTTCCGGGTGGTACACAAATATTTTCCCGTCTGATACAAAAGGCCGCAGATAGAGGACAAAATTGCCCAAATCGCCGCTGGCAGCCAGCCGGTTTCGCTCCTGTTGTTTTTGTGCCCGCACGGTGTATTCTATCCGGTAACCCGCGTATGCGACGGCGATGCCTCCGCTGACGACGGCCAGTTCGGTCGCAAAACTACCCGAACACCATTCCGCCGTTTCGTCGGAAAACATGGCGTGCAGCAGGCAGGGCGAGTTCTGCAAGGCGACCAATGTGCCGAGAAATTTTAAGGCGAGGGAAAATTTGTGTTTCATGATGTTGGGTGGGTTCTAACGCGGACTTTTGAGAGGTTGATCCGCCGCGCCGTGGTGTTTTCACCCGGCGCATTGTACGTGAGTTGTTAAAGGATAGTGCGTTTCAGGCCGGGCTTGTGCGCGCGGCAGCGCGGGGTGAAAACACCCTCGCGCGGCGGGAATTTGTGTTTCATGTTTGTCGGGTGGGTTCTAACGCGGACTTTTGAGAGGTTGATTTTTTTGTGCTGCATCGTCGTGTCACGTTGCGCAACGCGAACTTTCCGAAAGTTAAAAGATTTCGGAAAGTTGAGGTCCGCGCTGGAAAGTCAGATGCCTCACCCCTCCGCGACTGACCGTTCATTAGACATGGTGCATTAAGAGAATCAAGGAGTTAGTTGAGGATATTGAAGTTCCACAGTCCTGCGCAGACGCCCAGCACGAGGTCGTAAAGTTTGGGGTCGTGAGCACGGAGGCGGTCAGAGAGGAAA